>Ga0256831_1000603_pt1 | contig 18672 bp, 28 predicted proteins | sample 132544metaG_FD_189087 | JGI IMG/M metagenome (GOLD analysis project Ga0256831, IMG submission 189087) | Hydrothermal vent microbial communities from Lau Basin, Pacific Ocean - 132-544 | ecosystem: Environmental > Aquatic > Marine > Hydrothermal vents | place: Pacific Ocean: Lau Basin | collected... | reverse complement strand
ACATCACCCACTTTAAACTGACCACGCACAGCGCTATGCACTATTATACACTAACCTCCCACTTTTTACAAGAGCAAGCAGCACTAAAAATCATATCTGTGTAAGTATCTCATATCCATCTGGTAGTACGGCAATGGTATGTTCAAAGTGGGCAGATGGTTTCCCGTAAATACTATATACAGTCCATTTATCATCAGCAACTGCCACTGTACAGTCGCCATGTGCTACTACCATGGGCTCTATGGCTATAAACTGGCCGGCCCTTAAAATGGGACCTGTTCCTTTTCTTCCATAGTTAAAAATGGGTGGCTCCATGTGTAGTTTTCTACCAATACCATGTCCTGTATAATCACGAAGCACGCAGAAACCTGCCTCTTTAACAGTTTTTTCTACCACTTCTCCAATATCACCTACATGAATACCGGCTTTAACAATGGATATAGCATTCATAAGTGCTTTTTTGGTTACATCCATAAGTTTCTGTTTCTCTTCAGATACCTTACCTACAGGCATGGTAAAAGCCATATCAGCATACCAGCCACCGTAAGAAAGGCCGATATCTATGGAGACAATATCGCCGGGAACAAGGGGCTTGTCAGAAGGAATACCATGAATAACAACCTCATTTACAGAAAAACAAATGGTGGCAGGAAAACCACCATATCCTTTAAAAGCGGGAACACTACCCCGCTTTCTGATCTCCTGCTCGGCAATTTCATCAAGTTCTTTACCGGTTACACCAGGCATGATATTTTCCTTGAGAATCTCACTAACCTCAGCAAGCCTCTTACCTGCTTCACGCATGCCAGATAAAGCCTTTTTGTCTAACACCCTATTGCCTCCTTGATCCTCTGATAAACTTCTTCTATACTACCCAGGCCATCTATAGCCACATAAATGCCTTTATCTTTATACCAACCTATAACCGGATCTGCATACTTGTGATACTCCTCAAGCCTCCTTCTAACTGTTTCTTCTGTATCATCTGCCCTCTTTTCAAGGGTAGCACCATCATTGGGACACTTACCAGGTTTGTTAGAAACATAACCACAAACAGGACACACATATCTATTGGTAAGTCTTCTAATAACTTCATCTTCCGGCACAATAATCTCTATGAATTTTTCGACATCATACCCAAACTCATCTGCGATATTGTCGAGTATCTCAGCCTGCTTTACCGTTCTTGGCACACCATCAAGAAGGAGTTTCTGGGGATACCCCATACGGCTTATCTCGTCCTTAACTATCTCCATAACCAGTTCATCGGATACAAGACCACCGCTTTTCACAATAGCCTCAACCTTTTTACCCAGCTGCGTGCCCTCCCGAATGTTCCTACGAAATACCTCACCTGTGGAAAGCCATGAAAATCCATCCCTTTTAACAAGTAAAGAGGCCTGTGTTCCTTTGCCAGACCCCGGTGGACCAAAAAGAATGTACATTTTCTTTGCCATCTTCTCCACCCCCTGAGGAGAAATAGATGTTAAAGGGTAACCTCAACCCCTTACAGGTTGAGGTACCCTTTGAAGTGACGAAGTTGAATATAGGCTTCAATCTGCCTGTATGTTTCAATGGCAACACCAACAACAATGAGCAGAGAAGTGCCACCAAAGAAGAACAGCCTTGCAGTAGTCATACCACTAAACATGTACTTCATGATGATATATGGGAGGACGGCAAGAAGTCCTAAGAATATAGATGTGGGGAATGTAAGGGTGTTAATAACCTTGGCAATATACTTGGCTGTCTCCTTACCGGGACGGATACCGGGTATATAACCGCCATACTTCTTAATGTTTTCAGCAATTTCCTCTGGGTTGTAAGTAATAGAATTGTAGAAATAGGTAAAGCCAACAACAAGAAGGAACATTGTAATGTAATACCAAATACTATTAGCAAACTTATACCAGCCAATTAGGGGACCCCACTGGGGATTATTCTTTGCATAGGCGATAATCTGAAGAATCACCTGTGGAGCATAGAGCATGGACATGGCAAAGATGATAGGGAGGACACCAGCCTGAATAAGCCTTATAGGAAGATATGTGGACTGGCCACCGTATACACGTCTTCCCCTAACCTGCTTGGCATACTGAATGGGTATTCTACGTTCAGCAAGATAAGCATATACGGTGAAGTACATAACGATGATACCACCAATGGTAGCAAGTATAATCTTAATCCACATCTGAATATCTCCAGCAGCACCTGTTATATACTGATACATACCCACAAAGAAGGCATTCACAATACCAATGAAGATGACAAGGGAAACACCATTGCCAATACCAATTGTTGTAAATACCTCACCAAGCCATATAAGGAGCATACTACCGGCGGTGAGAACCAAAGTAGTTGTAATAATAGTCAATGCCCCAGGATCAATAAAGCCCTGGTTGGCAAAAAGACGTGCCAGTCCCCAACCCTGAAGAAGGGCAAGAGCTATAGCAAGCCATCTAACATATTTCTGCATTTTCTTTCTGCCCTCTTCACCCTCCTCTTTGGCAAGACGCTCCAGAGAAGGGATAACAACCGTCAGAAGCTGCATGATAATGGATGCATTGATGTATGGCAAAACACCCATAGCAAAGATCGCTACATTGTTGGTTCTACCGCTACCAGAGAAGAAACTCAGAAGAGTGAAGAGATCATTAAGCCCTCCACTCTTCTGCACAGCCTGATTAAGAACCTCCCACTTGAAACCGGGAATAGGTATAAAGGAACCTATTCTGAAAAGGGCAATAAATATTAAGGTGTTTATAATTCTCTTACGTGTTTCAGGTATCTTCCAAGCATTGATAAATGTTTTAAACATTGTCAATCACCTCAACGGTGCCTCCTGCCTTTTCTATTTTCTCCTTGGCAGACTGGGAAACGGCATGGACCTTAACGATGAACTTCTTTGTCACCTCGCCTCTTCCCAGGAGTTTGATACCATCTTTCATCTGCTTAACAATACCCTTCTCTTTGAGAATCTCAGGCGTAATCTCGGCACCGTCTTCAAATCTCTCTTCAAGAAGGTCTACATTTATAACTACATATTCCTTCTTGAAAGGATAGTTCTTAAACCTCCATAGTTTAGGAATTCTCTTATAGAAAGGAGTCTGACCTCCCTCAAAGCCCCTCTTATTAACACCACCGGAACGGGCCTTCTGTCCTTTGTGTCCACGACCAGATGTCTTACCATGACCGGAGGATATACCACGACCGACCCTTTTACGTTCTCTCACAGATCCAGGTGCAGGAGCAAGCTCATGGAGTCTCATAACTATTCACCTCCCATTATCTCTCAAGGAGTTCTTTGACATCTTTACCCCTTAGTTTGGCAACCTCGTCTGGTGTGCGCAGTTTTTTCAATGCGTCCATGGTTGCATATGCCAGGTTGGTAGCATTGGTAGAACCCTGAGCCTTAGAAATAATATCGTGATAACCAGCAAGTTCCAGTATCATACGCACGGTTCTACCGGCAATAAGACCGGTACCCTTAACGGCAGGCTTCAGAAGAATACGGGATGTGTTAAGTTTACCCTCAACAACATGTGGGATAGTTGTTCCTGCCATAGGAACCTTGATCATATTCTTCTTTGCCTTGGCTATAGCCTTTACAACGGCATCAGGCACCTCAGATGCCTTCCCAAGACCTATACCTATCCTTCCCTTGCCATCGCCAACGGCAACGAGAACCCTGAATCTCATACGCTTACCACCGGCGACAACACGCGTGACCCTCTTAATCTCTATTATCTTTTCCTGAAATTCGCTATCCTGTCTTGGTCTTGCCACAGGGTAACACCTCCTTAGAACTCAAGTCCGGCTTCTCTAGCCGCATCTGCAAGAGCCTGAACACGTCCCTGATATTTAAAACCGCCTCTATCAAAGACAACCTTCTTAATTCCCTTTTCAAGGGCGCGCTCTGCAATAACCTTACCAAGATACTTCGCCTGCTCTGTCTTGCTCATGCCCTTAATAGCCTCTCTAATCTCCTTCTCATTGGTTGCGGCTGATACCAGGGTATGTCCCTTCTCATCGTCTATAATCTGAACGTACATATGTTTCAGGCTTTTAAACACGGACATACGAGGACGCTCTGCTGTGCCAAAGACCCTCTTACGGATCCTCCTATGTCTCTTTACCCTCTGCTCTTTTCTATTAACAGGTGTATACACTACCGTTCACCTCCCATTACTTGGCAGCAGTCTTACCAGGACGCAGGATTCTGTGCTCACCTTCGTACCAGATACCCTTACCCTTATAAGGATCGGGTATTCTCCATCTGCGAACATTGGCAGCAAACTGGCCTACCTTCTCCTTATCAATACCCTTTATGATGATCTGATCAGGATTAGGCACCTCTATGGTAATGCCTTCTGGTGGCTCTATCTCAACATCGTGAGAAAGTCCCAATCTCATAACCAGTTTCTTACCCTTAAGATCAGCCCTGTATCCCACACCTTTGATGATAAGTTTCACCTGGAAGCCCTGGGATACACCTATAACCATATTATTGATAAGGGCACGAGTTGTTCCGTGCAAAGCCTTGACCTCTTTTTCATCATTGGGTCTCTCCACAACAACCTTTCCATCCTCTACCTTAATAATCATACGAGGATCAAACTTTTTCTGAAGAGTACCCTTGGGACCCTTAACTATTACTGTGTTGTCAGGATGCACTGTAACCTCTACACCCTTAGGTATCTCAACAGGTTTTCTTCCTATACGAGACATCGGCTATCCCCCCTTAGACCACATATGCGATGATTTCGCCGCCTACCCCAAGCTCACGGGCCTCTTTGTCAGAGAGAACGCCTTTACTTGTAGTTAAAATGGCTATACCAAGACCATTCATAACCTTTGGAATATGATTCTTATCTACATAGAGGCGGCGACCAGGTTTGGAAATCCTCTTCACATCGTTGATAAGACGCTCCCTATTGGGACCATACTTCATGACAACCTTGATAAACTTCTTGCCACCCACTTCATATGCCTCATAGTCGGTTATAAATCCCTCATCTTTAAGTACACGGAGGACTTTCATTTTCAGGTTAGAAAATGGAATTCCATCAACTTCAGCATGATACCTCATGCTGGCATTCTTCAGCCTGACAAGAAGATCGCCAACGGGATCTGTCAAAAGTGGTGTCTTATGCTTCTTTATCCTTCTATCTTTAGACATTGCCATCGTCATCACCTCACCAAGATGCTTTCTTCAGGCCAGGGATAAGTCCCTGATGTGCCATCTTTCTCAAACATATACGGCATAGGCCAAAGTCACGATATACAGAACGAGGACGCCCGCAAATGCGGCATCTCGTATACTTTCTTACCTTAAATTTAGGTTCTTTCTGAGCTTTCACTATCAGTGCTTTTCTTGCCACACCCATCAACCTCCTTATTTCTTCCTAAATGGCACGCCCAGTGCCTCAAGAAGGGCGTAAGCTTCCTCATCAGTCTTAGCAGTTGTAACTATGGTAATATCCATACCTCTCTGCTTGTCAGCCAGTTCATATGGTATCTCTGGCCACACAAGCTGCTCTTTAAGACCAAAGTTGTAGTTGCCCCTACCATCGAATCCACGGGGATTGAGCCCCTTAAAGTCCCTCACTCTGGGAAGGGCAGTATTAATAAGTCTTTCCATGAAGTCCCACATATTGCCCTTTCTCAGCGTCACCATGACACCAACGGGCATTCCTTTACGGATCTTAAAGCCGTGAATGGACTTTCTTGCCCTTGTCACCATAGGTTTCTGCTTGGTAATAAGCTCTATTTCCTTGACATTCTTCTCAACAGCAGCAGAACCATATTCACTCTTTTTACCACCGCCACCGGAAGCCTTCTCCATAACAACTTCTTGACCAATACCCCTGTTGACCACAATCTTCACAATTTTAGGAACTTCCATGATATTTTTATATCCAAATTTCTTCATCAGGTAAGGAACAACCTCTTCCTCATACTTCCTATGAAGTTCGTTATATATCTTCTTCTCAAACGCCACGGTTATCTACCTCCCATTACTTATCAATGATGGCGCCACACTTCTTACAAACGCGAACCTTCTTGCGTTTACCATTCTTCTCTATGAACTGATATCCAACACGGGTGGGCTTTCCACAGCTGGGGCAGATAAGCATGACCTTGGAAACGTATATAGGTGCCTCAAATTCCATAAAACCACCCTGTGGATTCTTCTGTGTTGGCCTCATAGCCCTCTTAACAATATTTACTCCCTGAACAACAACTTTATTCTCTTTGGGAATAGCTCTAAGGACGGTGCCAACCTTTCCTTTATCCTTACCAGAAATAACTTTGACCTTATCTCCAGTCTTTATCTTCATACCTTCACACCTCCTTAGATGACCTCAGGAGCAAGGGACACAATCCTTGCAAAACCTTTTTTCCTTAACTCACGGGCAACAGGTCCGAAAACACGGGTTCCCTTAACCTGGAAGTCGTTGGTAATAACAACTGCAGCGTTATCATCAAACCTCACATAGGAACCATCTTCACGACGAACCTCTTTGGCAGTTCTTACGATCACTGCTTTGACAACATCACCCACTTCATACTGAGAGTTAGGAATCACAGCTTTAACAGAACCAACAACTATATCACCGACTGTTCCCCATAACTTTACATTGGGATTTAGAGCATCTCCCTGCAGATTACCTATAACTCTAATAACCTGTATTTCCTTCACACCAGAATTGTCTGCTATTTTCAGACGGGAATAGGGTCTAACCATTACTCATCCCCTCCCTCTTTCTCGGCATCATCCTCTTTAATGCCTTCGATGATCTCCTCAACTTCCTTCTCCACAAGTTCCTCTTTCTCATCCGTCTCCGCTACCTGCTGTGCCTTCTCTTTCAGATGTGCACGGGCAACGGCAGCAGCAGAACGCTCAACCACAGAGAGAAGAACCCATTTTTTCAGTTTGCTAATAGGCTTTGACTCTTCTATAAGGACTTTATCTCCTACATGCGAAATGTTGTTTTCATCATGAACATAGAATTTGCTACGACGTTTAACAACCTTCTTATAGAGAGGGTGAGGAACCCTTCTTTCAACCACAACAACTCTTGTCTTATCCATCTTATCGGACACAACTGTACCAATGAAACGCTTACGCGCCATATTTCTCACCCCTTTCACGCTCTCCAAGGACAGTAAGAACACGGGCTATATCCTTCTTAACCTGCTTGATACGAGCAGTATTCTTCAGTTTACCCATAGCATGCTGGAAACGGAGGTTAAAGAGTTCCTCCCGCAGATCTCTTAGGGTAGCCTGAAGTTCCTCGTTTGTCATCTCTCTCAGTTCACTTGCCTTCATGACTTACACCCCCATTTCCTCGTCACGCTTGATAAGACGTACTTTGAAGGGTATCTTATAACCCACAAGGCGTGCTATCTCCTTTGCTGTCTCCTCATCTACACCGGAGAACTCAAAGAGAACCTTTCCAGGCTTGATGTGGGCTATCCACTTCTCGGGATCACCCTTACCTCCACCCATACGCACCTCCAGTGGTTTCTTGGTCCATGGGTGGTGGGGGAATACCCTAATCCAAATCTTTGCTCCCTTTTTCAGGGCACGAACCATGGTAACACGAGCAGACTCAATAGTCTGGGCTGAGAGATAACCTCTGCCAACTGCCTGTATTCCATAGTCGCCAAAGGCGACGAAATTACCTCTTGTTGCAACTCCCTTAATGCTGGGGAGGTGGGTCTTTCTCCACTTTACTCTCTTTGGCATCAACATATCAACCACGCCTCCTTCCTCTTCTACGAGAAGATATTTCCATACCTCTGGGAGGCAAGAGCTCCTTAAAGTCAGTTACATCTCCCTTGTAAATCCAGACATGGACACCGATAACACCATATTTGGTTACTGCCTCGGCAAAACCGTAGTCAATATCAGAACGCAGAGTAGAAAGTGGCATGCGGCCATCAAGGAACCACTCGTCACGGGCAATTTCTGCACCACCAAGACGACCAGCCACAAGTACCTTCACACCCTTGGCCCCAGAACGCATAGCCTTATACATGGCCTGCTTCATGGCACGCTTATAGGATACACGACGCTCAATCTGCTTTGCAATACGCTGGGCAGAAAGCTGTGCATCTAGGTCGGGTTCTTTTATCTCGCGTATCGATACATTTAACTCTTTATACTTACCACCAGTCAGTTTCTGGAGACCCTTACGAATCTTATCAACCTCGGCCCCCTTCTTACCAATAAGGACACCGGGGAAAGCGGTATAGACAAATATGTTCATCTTTTTACCAACACGCTCTATCTCCACACCGGAGATATCCGCATGATCGTAATTCTCCTTAAAGAACTTTCTTATCTTATAATCCTCTTCAATGAGATCAGGATATTTATAGTGGGGAACCATCCAACGGCTTCTCCAGCCTTTCAGGATACCCAGTCTAAATCCGAACGGATGTGTTTTCTGTCCCAATTTTCACACCTCCCACTTATGCCTGCTGTGCCTTTTTCTGGCGCCTGAGGAACTTCTCGTATTCCTCATCTGTCATCTCACGAAGCTCCACAGTAATGTGGCTATAACGACGCTTCATGATATCCGCTCTTCCAAAGGCTCTTGGTTTAAGTCTTTTCAGACGTGGACCCTCATCTACATATGCCTTATATACAACAAGTCTATCCCTATCCATGTCATGGTTGTTAACAGCATTTGACATGGCAGAGTAAAGAACCTTGTATATAAATCTCGCCGCTTTCTTTGGTGTGTACTTCATTAGAGCCAAAGCCTCATCAATATGCTTACCCCTGATAAGGGCTATGACTGGGCGAGCTTTCTTTGGAGAAATCCTCAAATATTTGGCTGTAGCCTTTGCTATCTTGTATTCCATGCCACATCACCTCACCTTAATGATGTCTTACGCTCGCTCTTATCACCATGACCACGATAGGTCCTGGTAGGAGCAAACTCGCCCAACTTGTGCCCCACCATCTGGGGGGTTATATACACTGGAACATGCATTCTACCATTGTAAACGGCTATTGTAAAGCCCACCATCTCCTCAGTGATGGTGCTACGGCGGGACCAAGTCTTGATGACCTTCTTCTGTCCTGTCTCTTTCATCTGGCGTATCTTTTTAAGAAGCTTAGGATCTGTATACTTACCCCTTTTATAATGCACGCCTCTAACCCACTCTATCTTAGCCACCTCATCATCACCCCTTTACTTCCTCTTCCTACGTTTAATAATAAACTTATCGGACGGTCTACGTCCACGACGGGTCTTCCATCCCAATGTCTTCCATCCCCATGGGGAAAGTGGTGCTGGGTGACCGATAGGTGCCTTACCTTTACCACCACCATGGGGGTGATCCACTGCGTTCATAGCACTACCACGAACATGGGGTCTACGGCCAAGCCATCTGGAACGTCCAGCTTTACCAAGAGAGATATTCTCATTATCTGCATTGGAAACCCTACCAATTGTAGCTTTGCATTTAAGGTTAATCTTTCTGATCTCACCTGATGGCAGTTTAATAATGGCGTATTTACCAGTCTCGTCTTTACCCATGTACTGAGCCCATGTACCAGCAGCACGAACAAGCTGCCCTCCACGACCGGGATACAGTTCTATGTTGTGAATAACGGTACCAACAGGAATATCCTTAAGTTGCAGGGCATTACCCACCTTGATAGGAGCCTCAGGACCAGACATAACAGTATCGCCAACTTTCAGCCCCTCGGGGGCAATGATATACCTCTTTTCACCATCAGCGTAGTGAAGAAGGGCAATAAAAGCAGTCCTGTTAGGATCGTATTCTATGGCTGCCACCTTGGCGGGAACACCATCTTTATCCCTCTTAAAATCAATAATTCTGTATTTTCTCTTATGTCCACCCCCGCGGAAACGAACAGTAACTTTACCCTGGTTATTACGACCGCCCTTGGATTTCTTTGTAACAACAAGGGACTTCTCGGGTTCGGTCTTTGTTATCTCAGAGAAATCAAGAACTGTCATGTGGCGACGACCTGGTGTTGTTGGCTTAAACTTCTTAATTCCCATGACCGTTCACCTACCTTCCTTCCATGATATCAATGCGCTGTCCGGGTGCAAGCTGAACAATAGCCTTTTTCCTTGTACCAGTATATGTCCACCAGGGACCTCTTCTCTTTGTTTTCCCTTTCATATTCATGGTGTTAACCCAGAGAACCTTTACACCAAACAGCTCCTCTACAGCCTTCTTTATCATGGGCTTATTGGCTTTGGGATGCACCCAGAATGTATATTTACCCTCTTCCATGAGCCTCATGCTCTTTTCTGTGATGTGAGGAGCCAATATTATCTGATGAGCATCTATTTTCATTTGCCCCACACCTCCTGAACCTTTTCCCAAGCCTCACGGGAAAAGACAATATTGCTGTTTTTCAGTATCCAGTAAGGATGCAAGCTGCTAAAATTCAGAACATCGGCCCTCGCCAGGTTTCTTGCAGAAAGGGCAACATTTTTCTGATCGTTACAGACAACAATCAGTGTGCTCTGTCTCTCAGCATCAATACCGAATTTACCAAGAATATCCTTCATTTTCTTAGTCTTAGGACCATCTACAAAGGCATCGCCAAAGTCTACTACCTTAATGGCATCTCTCTTCAGAGCATCTCTGATAGCAGAACGCATAGCCTCTTTTCTCATCTTCTTGGGCATATCCTCTGCCCAACTTCTCGGCTTTGGACCAAAGACGACAGCACCTTTATACCAAATAGGGCTTCTTCTATAACCGTGACGGGCCCTACCAGTATGTTTTTGTGGCCATGGTTTACGTTTAGAACCCTGAACCTCACCCTGCTTCAGGGTAGAGGCGCGACCGCGACGTTTACCTGCTAAATATCTTTTTACAGATTGCCACAGAAGGGCACCACGCACGGGACCCTCTGCCAGTTTTTCTGCAACGGCAGCACTGCCTGCCTCACTTCCATCGTAGTTGTATATCTTCAACTCCACCATTCATCACCTCTCCTGTGGTCCTGTTCCGTATGCTAGTCTGATTTCTAGAAGACCGCCCACGGGACCGGGCACGCTTCCTTTGACAAGAAGAAGGTCCTGCTCAGGAATGATTTTAACAACCTCAAGTCTCTTTACCATTCTTCTCTCATTGCCATAGTGACCAGGCATTTTCTTACCGGGCTTAACCTCTGCGGGGTAAGAACCTGCAGAAATAGCACCCACTCTTCTATGCCAACCACGGGCACCGTGAGACTTAGGACCGCCGGAGAAATTCCATCTCTTCATGGCACCGGCAAATCCTCTTCCCTTTGTCTTACCGGCAATATCCACTTCGTCTCCCTCTTTAAACACGTCGGTAACCTTGATAACCTTACCAACCTCACCAAACTTTTCAATTATACCAGGATATCTAAATTCCCTCATATGTCTCAGTGGAGGGGTACCAGCTTTTTTGAAGATGCCAAGAAGTGGCTTATTGAGAACTTTCTGAGCTCTTTTCTCGTCAATCTCCTCAAAACCAACTTTTATTGCCTCATAGCCGTCTCTCTCGGGTGTCTTTACATCCACAACATATACAGGTCCTGCCTTAATTACAGTGACAGGTACAACGGTACCATCTTCTTTAAAAATCTGAGTCATTCCCAGTTTCTTTCCAAGTATTCCTATTCCCTTCACTTCACATCACCTCACAGTTTAAGGTGGACATCAACGCCAACGGGGAGTTCCAAGTTTGCCAACTTCTCTATGGTTTCCTGTGTTGGATTGAGAATGTCAATGAGTCTCTTGTGAATACGAATCTCAAAGTGCTCACGAGAGTCTTTATCAATATGAGGAGACCTGAGCACACAGTAAACACGCCTGTCAGTGGGCAGAGGTATTGGTCCTGATACCTCTGCCCCTGTGCTCCTGGCGGCCTCCACTATCTTCTGTGCTGACTGGTCAAGTATCCTGCTGTCGTAAGACTTCAGTTTGACCCTTATTCTCTGAACCGCCATGGTTATCCCTCCCTAAATTACTCAATGATCTGGGTTACCACACCTGCTCCTACTGTGCGGCCACCTTCACGTATTGCAAATCTGCTTCCCTCTTCTAGGGCTATCGGGTATATCAGCTCTACCTCTAGCTCCAGATTGTCTCCTGGCATTGCCATCTCTACTCCCTCAGGTAGCTTGATGGTTCCTGTAACATCGGTTGTCCTGATGTAGAACTGTGGTCTGTATCCTGTGAAGAAGGGCTTGTGCCTTCCTCCCTCTTCTTTCTTCAGTATATATACCTGTGCCTTGAACTTCCTGTGGGGCTTGATGCTGCCAGGCTTTGCCAGCACCTGTCCACGCTCTACCTCATCTTTACCTATTCCCCTCAGAAGCACTCCTATGTTGTCTCCAGCAATTGCCTCATCAAGTTCTTTCCTGAACATTTCTATTCCGGTAACCACTGTCTTCTTGATCTCATCAGAAAGTCCTACAATCTCTACCTCATCGCCTACATGAAGTACGCCTCTCTCTACCTTTCCGGTAACAACGGTTCCTCTTCCTGTGATGGTGAAGATGTCCTCTATTGGCATAAGGAATGGCTTGTCGGTCTCCCTCTGTGGCTCAGGTATGTAGGTGTCAAGAGCATCAAGCAGTTCCCAGATCTTGTCTACCCACTCGTTCTCTCCCCTCTGTACATTGGGGTGTCCCTCTATGTACTCAAGTGCCTTCAGGGCAGATCCGGCTATCACAGGCACCTCATCGCCAGGGAAGTCATACTGGTTCAGTAGGTCTCTGACCTCCATCTCTACAAGCTCAATAAGCTCAGGATCGTCTACCATGTCTACTTTGTTAATAAACACGATGATGTATGGCACGTTAACCTGTCTGGCAAGCAGCACGTGCTCTCTGGTCTGGGGCATGACACCGTCTGTGGCTGCCACAACCAGTATGGAGCCGTCCATCTGTGCTGCACCGGTGATCATGTTCTTGATGTAGTCTGCGTGTCCAGGGCAGTCTATGTGGGCATAGTGACGTCCCTTGATCTGCTGCCCATTTACCTCTCTGTCAGGGGTCTCATACTCTACGTGGGCTATGTTGATGGTAATACCCCTCTCTTTTTCCTCCGGTGCTTTATCTATGTCATAGTATCCCAAGAAGTTGGCAAGCCCTACGCCTGCCAGGGTCCCTGTGATTGCTGCTGTCAGTGTTGTCTTTCCGTGGTCAATGTGTCCAATGGTTCCCACATTTAGGTGTGGCTTCGTCCTTACAAATTTTTCCTTTGCCATCGCCTATCACTCTCCTTTTTCCTTTTTGATTATTTGTTCCTGAACAGATCTAGGCACCTCTTCATAGTGAGAGAACTCCATTGCAAAGGTGCCACGACCCTGTGTAAGTGTTCTTAGTGCAGTTGCATAACCAAACATCTCTGCCAGTGGCACTTCGGCTGTAATAACCTGCAAACCACCCTGTGCCTCCATGCTCTTAACCCTACCTCTTCTAGAGTTAATATCACCAATAACAGCGCCCATATACTGCTCCGGCACTGTAACCTCAACCTTCATGATAGGCTCCAGAAGAACCGGATCGGCCTTCTTGGCTGCCTCTCTAAATGCCTTGATAGCAGCCATCTGGAATGCCATATCTGAAGAGTCTACCTCGTGGTAAGAACCATCTACCAAGGTAGCCCTCAGGTCAACCACAGGATACCCAGCCAGTGGACCGGATTCCATGGCCTCCTTAAGACCTTTCTCAACAGATGGAATGTATTCCCTTGGAATCACACCACCGACGATCTTATCAACAAACTCAAAGCCCTTACCCCTTTCCAGAGGCTCAAACTCGATAACGACATGACCATACTGACCATGACCACCAGTCTGACGAATGTGCTTACCTTCCACCTTAACAGGTTTGGTGAAGGTCTCACGGTAAGAAACCTGAGGCTTACCAACATTTGCATCTACCTTAAACTCCCTCTTCAATCTGTCGACAATGATCTCAAGGTGAAGTTCACCCATACCAGAAATAATGGTTTCACCGGTCTCATGATCTATCTTAACCCGAAATGTTGGATCCTCCTCGGCAAGCTTTTGAAGTGCCTGAGAGAGTTTATCCTGATCAGACTGAGTCTTAGGCTCTATGGCAATAGAAACCACAGGCTCAGGAACATAAATAGACTCAAGAATAATAGGATGATCCTCGTCGCAGAGTGTATCACCTGTGGTGGTATTCTTAAGACCAACTATGGCACCAAGGTCACCAGCACCGATAGCTTCAACATCCTCACGGTAGTTAGCGTGCATACGCAGAAGCCTGGATATACGCTCTTTCTTACCCTTGGTTGCATTATAGACATATGTTCCTGCCTTCAGCATACCGGAGTAAACTCTGACATAAGCCAGTTTACCGACAAATGGATCTGTCTGTATCTTAAAGGCAAATACTGCCAGTGGAGCATCGTCAGATGTAATTCTCTCCTCTTCCTCACCTGTAATAGGGTTAATACCCTTTACTGGTGGAATATCCAGTGGAGATGGGAGATAATCAATAATAGCATCCAGAAGGGGCTGAATACCCTTGTTCTTAAATGCCGTTCCCATAAAGACAGGGAATATCTCCCTCTGCAGTGTTCCTTTTCTGATAAGTTTCTTAATCTCCTCTACACTAAGTTCCTCACCAGAAAGGTATCTTTCCATAGCATCATCGTCAAACTCAACAGCTGTCTCAATAAGCTTTTCTCTCCACTCTTCCACAAGATCCTTAAGATCATTGGGAATTTCAACGATCTCATAGTCTTTACCAAGATCGTCTTTCCAGACATATGCCTGTCTGGTAATAAGATCAACAACTCCCTGGAAATTATCTTCTTCACCGATAGGCACCTGCATAACAACAGGTCTCACATAGAGTTTATCCTCAATGGTATTAACAACCCTGAAGAAGTTGGCACCTACACGGTCCATCTTGTTGACAAAGACGATTCTTGGGACATTATATCTATCAGCCTGCCTCCAAACGGTCTCTGTCTGTGGCTGAACACCGGCAACAGCATCAAGAATAATTATGGCACCGTCAAGAACACGCATGGCACGTTCCACCTCAATAGTGAAGTCCACGTGCCCGGGCGTATCGATAATATTCAGACGATGATCCTTCCAAAAGGCTGTTGTAACGGCGGCCGTAATGGTAATTCCCCTTTCCTTCTCCTGGGGCATCCAGTCCATGGTGGCAGTTCCATCATGAACCTCTCCTATCTTGTGAGTACGCCCCGTATAAAAGAGAATACGCTCGGTTGTTGTGGTTTTACCGGCATCAATATGAGCGGCAAAACCAATGTTCCTCGTTTTCTCAAGAGAGTATTCTCTGACTGTAGATTTTCCCTTTGCCATACCGATCACCTACGCCCCCATCTAAGGTGTGCAAATGCCTTGTTGGACTCGGCAATTCTGTGTACCTCGTCTCTCTTGGCAATGGCTCCACCCTTGCCGTTGTAGGCATCAACCAGTTCATCGGCTAGTTTGTCTACCATATTACGAGGACCTCTCGCACGAGCAGCAAGGACAAGCCATCTAATGGCAAGAGAAATCTGCCTACGCTCGGAGACCTCCACAGGCACCTGATATGTGGCACCACCTACACGACGGGAACGGGTCTCAACAATGGGTTTTACATTGTCAACAACCTTTTCCATGAGCTCCTTGGGATCAATGCCACCAAGACGCTCAGATGCCTTCTGAAGAGCACCATACACAATCTTCTCTGCCTTGCTCTTCTTACCACCCATCATTGTTCTATTTATAAGTTTCTGTATCAGCACACTGCCATATATTGGATCCGGTGGAATCTCGCGTGGCGGTACTGGACCTTTTCTAGGCATAACCCACTCTCCTCCTTTCGACCTTATTTCTTAGGTCTCTTTGTTCCATATTTAGAACGGGACTGTCTTCTTCCCTCAACACCTGCAGCGTCGTATACACCACGAATAATGTGATAACGAACACCAGGCAGGTCTTTGACACGACCACCTCTCACGAGCACCTGAGAGTGCTCCTGAAGATTGTGGCCCTCACCGGGAATATATGCTGTCACCTCTATACCATTGGAAAGACGCACCCTTGCAATCTTACGCATGGCAGAATTTGGCTTTTTTGGTGTCATAGTTCTCACGGCAACACAAACGCCCCTCTTCTGAGGGTTCCCCTGAAGTGCCGGAGACTTTGACTTCTCAATGACCTTTTCTCTTCCAAACCTTACAAGCTGATTAAAAGTTGGCATCTTGACACCTCCTTATATCTCTCTTTCTTTATCGCCCATAACAAAAACAACACTTTGCGTATACGCAGACACGCTATCAAGGATTATAGCATAAATACAGCCCCGTTGCAATACTCCCTTATGCACCTGCGCTACACAGCCTTTTTATTATAACCAAAGTCTTTGGTCCCCACAAGTATATAATGAATATAGATGTTTATATTGAATTCATAAGAAGGGGGGACTTTCAATGTTTTTCGCATACTCTGATCTCCACAATCCTGAGATTATTGAAAACCTGAAAAACTCATTTAGTAAACTACAAATAGAGAATCTATCTGTAGTTGCTGTTTTAACAGGTGGAGCAGAAGAAAAGTTTCTAAAAGCGTTTAGGGAAGGGAAACTCTCACCACCTATTGCAATACTGGCACATGAAAGCCAAAATTCTCTACCAGCAGCGGCAGAAATTATGTCATATCTTCATCATAGAGACATACCATCTCGTCTGTTTCTTATCCCCGAGGAAGATAAAGATGTAGAAAACGCCAACCGCCTTGCCGGGCTTCTCAAATACCTTGATGGAAAAGAAATAGGACTTCTTGACGAGCCTAGTCCATGGCTCATAAGTGCAAGTACACTAACCCCTTACGACCTCCATTCAAACTGGGGACTAAGGGTAAGAAGAATCACATGGAAGGAATTTCTTGAAAAATACGAAGAAGACTTAAGCGAAGACGAAATATCTGAATTTAAGAATAAAATATCCCGTGCTGAAAAATTGCTTGTTTCTGAAGAAGAACTCCTTAAACAGGTCAGAATGTATAAGGCCTTAAAGCATATCCACGATAAATATCAGCTCTTAGGACTTTCCGTAAAGTGCTTCCATCTTCTTAACTTGCTGGGAACAGTGCCCTGTCTGGCTTTTTCTGTTCTCAATAGCGAAGAAAAGTATGTACTGGGATGTGAAGGTGATATACCAGCTCTCATAGGAATGATCATATCCAAACATCTCACAGGTAAAAGTGGATTTATGGCGAACCTTAACTGGTTCTATGAAGGAAATAAAGTTCTTATGTCCCACTGCACTTCTCCAATAGCACTACTGGAAAAGTTCTACATACCTACTCATTTTGAGTCTGGTAAAGGCGCTGCCGTTAAAGGCTACTTTCCTAAGGGAATGACCATTAGTCTTGTAAAAATACTTCCCAGCGGAAAACTGTGGTTCTCAAAAGGGACAATAGTTGATACGCCAGAAAAAGGGAATATTTGCAGAACACAGGTGGTTATAGAAACAGATGAAGAGACATATAAAGAGTTAAGGAGCGGTGTGCTCGGAAATCACACCGTGATAGTTCCAGAAGATATTACATCTGTGCTTGAACACATATATTGGCTTGCCACATGGCTTAGGGAATAAAGAATCACTATATCTGAGTAGGAGGGGGAGTAAGTTTTTCAGTCCCCCTCCCCCCTTACTAAGAGAGTATAAAATTTACAAGCATCATCTCCCCTTGTTCTAATACCCCACACCACACACCTCTCTTAACTAACTTCCTTTTCACCGATTGGGATACTTTATTGCTCCCATCAAACATTTTTGAAACCCTTTCGTTATTTACCTCAATTGGCCATTGACATATCAAGTCATTAACCATAGCAACCTTCATATTCTCAACTTTTCATTGGGCATTTCAGCCGACAATAACGTTATACAAATTGACAGCACCGCAGGTTGGTTTACCTTATTTAAATGCCACCACCTAATCACACATTATCTAATAATTACTACTTCCCATACTCCTCTCAGTATTCTCACCCCTCAAGGGGAGATCAGATTAGATCCTTTGATTTATCTCTCTTACTTACTTCCCGAACCCTATCCGATATATCTTATCGCCAATGAGATAAACCTCGGAAGATGTAGGTAAACAGTTATACCACCCTACATCATCATCTATCTGTCCAATGTCAAACAGTTTATCACCTATGGCATCATAGGCATAAAGATAATATTTCTCACCTTCATACTTCTCCAACAGAAAAATCGGCAACCTCCCTTTATACGAGAAACCGCAAACCCCAATCCAACTTATATCATGGGTATTCTTGAAAACGCGGACCTGAGAGATATCACCACTGCGTAGGTCATATGAGTAAACCGTAGGAGAAGCCAACTCGGCTAAGATAAACATCATATCCCCATTAAAGACCACCCCAGCAGAATAAGATAGATTACCAATATCCGCTAGTTTACCATCATCCAGACGCAAAACACCACATCTACCACCATAAAAATATACAACCCCATCATAAACCGTGGCATGTAAGAAATCACAAGGGGATGAAAAAGTGTAAAGTTTCTGCCACCTTCTCCCATCATACTTATAAACCGCACCATAAAGTCCTTCCTCAGCAGGTCTGGGCACATACACATATAAGTTACGCTTCAAAACCCA
>Ga0256831_1000602_pt1 | contig 18681 bp, 24 predicted proteins | sample 132544metaG_FD_189087 | JGI IMG/M metagenome (GOLD analysis project Ga0256831, IMG submission 189087) | Hydrothermal vent microbial communities from Lau Basin, Pacific Ocean - 132-544 | ecosystem: Environmental > Aquatic > Marine > Hydrothermal vents | place: Pacific Ocean: Lau Basin | collected... | reverse complement strand
AACATCTAAAGCCATATCAAGCTATTATATAGCTCTTTTTAATTTCTTCCTTAACAATAGGAAATCCTCTTCGTCTAAGCAACCTCTTTGCTTTAGGAAACAAACTATGTCTTTAAGCCTAGCTATATCTAGCTTTGCTATGTCATATGACCGTGGAAAGCACGGACATAAATCCTTTAATTGATACCACGAGCCCAGACATCTGGATACCGACATAAGCCACTCCTTCAGATGATGAGAGAGTTTAATGATATCTATAGCCTCATCTGGCGTAATAGCTTTCACCTTCCTAACGGGAACCTTTGGGGGAACCTCGCAGTTTTCTAACTCCGAAATAAACCATTGGAGAAAATCACTCTTGGATATCCCCTTTCGAATAAAGGATGGGTATATAGTTTTTAAATTTCTCCCTTTTTTGTATTCATCTTTAAATCTCATAGGGTTAAATTATAATGGGGTATTATGATTGGGCAAAAAAATATTTCTTCTGAGGAAATAGCATCTAAATTAGAGGTAGATTGTTCTCTTGTTGCAGATGTTGTGAACCCGATATTCTGTTTTAATTTGCTTTTACTTCCTAATGGAGAAGTAATTTGGGTACATAAGAACGCTGAGTTATATCCAAAGGAAATATTGCTTACTATCTGCGAGTTATTAGAGGGCGAAGCTATAAGTGCAAAAGATAGAAAAAAGATTGAAGAAGTTAAAAAGGTATTACTTTCTCCCGAAAAAGAGGAAACCAACCAAGAGACCAGCCCCGAACCCTATTAGAAAATTTTTATCCTTAATAATATCCATTATTCCTTGATATTCATATTCCCCTATTTCTTCAACGCCACTATATTCACGAGGATTAGGTGTGTACTCAGGTTTGGGAATAGGTATACAATTTTCGCAGTTTTTCCCTGATTCATCGCATTCGGAACAGGCATATACCCCTTGAGGGGTCCCACATAAATACCCTTTCTCCCCTTTTATAATCTCTTCGCAAATCATCCTTTTACCTCCTTAGGTTTATTATTTCTCCGTCTTAACAGTAAAAGAAGTATAACTGCTCCCCCTAAAACCATAGGAATGACTGGATTAAAGGGGAATTTTTTAGCTGGAGGAGCTTGAGAGCTAGTTTTTATAGGGGTATGTTGGGTAGATGGTGAGGGGGATGGGTGTGGCTTTTGAGTTTTATTCGGCTTGGGTTTGGGTTTTGGTTTAGTTGCTGGTGCTGGAACCCCCATACATTGGTAAAATTCTGGAGTTCCCTTTTTGTATAACTTTTTGCATAGGTTATACCGAATGATGATTTGGACATAAGAAAGACCTTGGCTAAGTAAATGCTGAAACACTTTTTGCAGCCCAATATCACTACTTCCGTAAGAGGGGGTAGATGTATCAACTAACATAGGGTACACCTCCTTTTACCTGTTTAACCTGTTTAGAGGTTTTTAAATTGTTAATCTTCGGAGCAATACCATAGAGTGCTAATCCAGCTATTAGTATGCTTCCACCTAAGATAGCAATCTTACCTAGCGATATATCATCGCTTTCGAACTTGCAGTATTTTTTGGCTTGTGACGGAGGCAGTTTTTTTGAGAGGGTAGAAATACATTTATAGTATTCCTTTTTTATTTCCTCTTGGAGTTCATCCTTTCCTTTTCGTTCTCCGATAAGGAACCCGCCAATACCCGCTATGCCAAGGGCTCCCAATCCCAGTAATAACAACGGAATAGGCATCATTTAACCTCCTTGTCTATTCCCTTGGTTAGGGAAAATGCTTCATATAAAAAAGCTATCGATAATGGGAGGAAAAATGCAATTCCTGCAGAATACACACTAGTAGGTAATGGATACTTTAGGATAGCTTCCGAATAACAGTCCGCCTTAATACGGTTGATGTCGGCTATTTCACCTTTATCGATATCCTTAAACTTTTCAGTTAGGCATTTTAGGTATGTATACCACCTCTTTAGGTATACCCTTCGCAAATCCACGGTAGCTTTAGCGAGAATACCTGCCCCGAGAGCGGAAGCTAATAGGTAGTGGTATTTCATTCTTTCCCTCCTAGGGAGCTTAACAAGAGTAAAATTCCTAATAGAGTTACCACTACTATCGGGATACTCGAGTTACTCTGAGGTTGTATCACCTCTACGGCTACTCCCTTAAGGGGTTCATTACAAGAGCATTCCATAATAAAAATTCTAATGAATTACTACAAATACGATATAGAACTCCTAAAAAAATTCTTATTAGAGAGTGGATGCTTAACCGAAGAAGAATTTGAAGTATTTTGGCGAAGACTGCAATATAAATCCATCCATACCCAATATGCTTACTTGAGGTTCGCCATTCTCTTTTGCCAACACGGGGGCTTTCGGGAACCTGTGCAGTCGGCTAAAGAAGTAATTTTTCTATACAAAAACAAAAACTCCAGATTATTGGCTTATTTCGCCTTAAAGTTTTTGTTTAAAACCCTAGAAAGAAAATTTCCTATTTTCCCCGAGGAAGTAAAACACGGAGCGACCGAAGAGGAAATAATAGAGCACAATCTAACGGTATTTACCGATTCGGAAATAGAAAGATTAATAGAAACCTCTATAGAGTTGTATAGGGCAGGGGAAAATATACCGATTTTCGATTACGAATTTCCACCATATTACCCATTAGCTCTTATGTTGGTTTCCAGCATTTATGGGACCCGCCGAGGTGAATTTTTTATCTTGAAACCCGAATGGGTTAAGCCCGAAGATATGTTTTTGTACATAAAGGCTCTTAAGCACTCGGTGTCTAGGAAACACCTAATTCCCGGGGGGTTAAAGGAATTCTTTGAAATCCTCAAAGAGGCTGTGAATATAAAACCTCCAGATGCCAGATACATCAACACCTTATTCGATTACCTTCAAGCAAAAGCTCAGGTTCGGATTATAAAAAGGCGAAATATCCACTCTATACGGAAAACCTTAGCCTCCAAACTACTTATGGATGGTGTCAACCCTGTTTTTGTGAACGATTTCCTTCGGTGGAAAGGTCAAGGGACTATGATGGCTTTTTATGCGAACTTAGACCCTATCTTTATAGATAGCGAAATATTTAAACACCATCCCTATATAAAGATATGGAAAGAGAAAAGGGATTTACTTAACCAGTAAGAAATCCCTCTCTTCTCAATTCAGCTTCTATAACTGCTTTTAGGTCTTCTAGAGGAATATTTACCACCTTTTCAAAAGCTGCTGCTACTTCAGGGGGAACGAATATATTATTCACCATTCCTTGGGCAAATAGGTGTGCAGCAGACGCAGCTTCGTTAATAAAGCTTTCCAAAACTTCTCGCCGTATTGCCTCCAGTTTATCTTTGTGCTTAGCGTTTTTGGGAATGCTGGTAGGGTGTAAGTTCTTATTTACATACAACCCATCTTTTACGGCATCTTCTAAGCTTTTCCCACCAATAGCAATATACCTTGCTATCCTGTGACCGTTTTGTGTTGCACTATCGGGATAGGGTGCCTTCGTAAAGCGATACCTTACCCAGTTTTTAGCTTCAAGCTCTTTTCCTTGGGCAATGAGGGTATCAACTGCAAACCACAGACCAGACTTTTGAGAGTAGTCCAATATAGCGGACTTTTCTTGTAGGCATTTATAAAACTGCTTTCCCTTTTGTCCTAGGCAGAAGTTCGCGATACCCTTTGCAGCGAAGTCGCTCCATATAACCTTTAGGATGTTTTCGGCATCGCTACTCCACGCAGGTCTCCCCTTTACCCTTATTCCTGCAACACCTTGAGAGGGTTTTATAAAAATTTTCGCATGAAGCAGTTGGCTTATCGCATCCGATTTCCTACTCTTTTTTGAAGGTGTCCTAATAAGCATTTTCTACCTCCTTTACCTTTTAAAGAAAAGAATAATAAAAAAAACGAAAAATCACAAGATTGCTAAGTAGGGGGATTACTTTTCTAGTAGATAGTTATAAACCGCCCGAATGAAGTCTTGAATTTTCTTTTTATCCGCTTCCACCGACAGGGAAAACCTCTCAACTTTTAGCACGGGTTTACCATCCCAAATAAGCACCAAGCTAGGGAACACTTTTACCCCCATTATCTTTTTAAGGGTCGGGCATTTATCTCCGTCCACATAGATTAATCCCAATTTGGCTACTACAGTTTCCAGCATCTGTAGTTCTTCATCCGATAAACCCGCTCCCTCCTTATAGAGGAAATATTCCAAATCTTCGCAGTATTTACACCCTTCTTTTTTGAAGAAAAGGATAGCTGGTTGCTTTTCCAGCACTACCTCTTTATATATTTCGAAACACTCTGGGGAATCCTTAACTAAGAGCTCATTAGGATATGGAGTATCCTTTTCGGATATCTTTTCGCATTGCTTTACTTCAGCTGGTGGGAGATAACGAATTACTAATGTATCCTTTTCCTTAGCGAATACAGGTAGGTATTCGCCATTAAAAGCATCCACAAGCTTATATAAAACATCGGCAGGTATATTCTTAGGTGGGGGAGTTAGTATTAAAACGGGTATTTTTTCTTTGTCGCATATAGCTCCTATTATTTTTTTAATGGGTAGCCTATCCCCAAGATACCTTACCAAACTTTTCAAAACTAGAGATACTTGAGACTTTTCCATCGGGCTATTTATTTTAGTCAAACTTCACCATGCATTCACATATACTATCCCAAGGGATAATACTATCAGGGGTTAGCCGACCAGCACTACTTAAAATCTTTTTATTCACCAACCCATACCCTATATGAAGAGCTACCGTTTTAATACTTCCATCTGGAAGCTTGATATTTACCATAATGGGTCTCCTAGGTTTTTTCACGACTATCCAATCTTTTACACCAATGGCAGCCAACGCTAATTCTATTGCTGTTAATACATCATAGAGGGATGTATGCAAGGAAAAAGGATTGAACTTGTATAAGCTATTACCATCGCAAAATGCTAATATTTCGTATTTTTCTAGGAGGTGCAGCAAATCTTTTACCTTTCTTATAAATTCTTTATCAGAGGCTGTTCTCCGTTTCACTAAAGAGCCCATCTCCCTTTTAGCCTCTTCACATCTGTTTCTTTCGGTTTCCTTCATTGTGGTTGAGAGTATACTAGAAAATTACCCCTATTTAGGGTTAATAATAAATTTTTAGTAATAGTTTCACCAATAGTTTCTCCAAAAACTTCCCTAAATATTTTCTTTGCACTACTAACTAACGATACCCTCGATATATGGTATTCGCTATCTATCTGATATAACCCTTTTGCAGGAATGTATACCCAACTCCCCTTTTCTTCTGAGGTGGCGAATATAAAATCTCCAATTTTTAAAACATAAAACCTTTTTGGAATCACCAATCCTTTCCGTTGTAATTCTGTAACTATATCATCCAAGCTTAGCCTGCGGTCGAATACCAATATCTCTCCATTCGGGGTTTCTATTTCCCATTTCCCCCAAAATTTAAATTTTGGGGTTCTCTTAATCCGAAAAACTTTTTGTTCGAATATATCTTCAAATACAAGTAGGTTTTTGCCAATCTTAATATATTTCCCTCTTGGTAGCATTATTTACAATTATCCACTTTTCTTAAGTGGGCAATTTCACCGATTCCCCCAAAGAAACCGACCGCCCTTTCTACTTTTATTAGGGTTACACATCTTGGTAGCAAGTTAAGGAATACCATACTTGGTATGCCCCCAGTATAGAAAGATATACATCCTCCAACTTTTACCTTTTTCAATATCGTATTTATCTTTTTTTCGGAGTATAAATCCTCTTTATCTGGATAAGCGTCTGGTAAATCCACGAAAATTGTATCGAAATATTCATCGGGGAATTTTAATAGGTTTTTAAAAGCATCCCCAATAATTACTTTTACATTTTCTCTGTTAAAAGCATTATGGTTTACCCTTGTTTCATAATGTTTATAAATATGAACCATACAGGGGTCTAGCTCAAACACATAAACCCGTATATGGGGATATTTCTTCGCTATCATTCCAGCTAAAATTCCATCCCCACCACCAATTATTGCTACCCTTTTAGCGTAAGGACAATGCCTTAAGATTTTCAAGTGCTTCCAATGGTATTCGACGGTAGGTTTTCCCTCTATATACTGAACCTCTCCATCCAAAAGTAATGCTTTGGGTCCTTTTTTACCCCATCTAATAATTTCTATCTGTTGGTAAGGACTTTGAACGGATAAGAGAATTTTTCCGTCCTCACCATTCACTAGCGGAATATCTAACCCTTCTACCGATTTAAGTCTTTTACATTTAACTTTAGCACGCATAAAACTTATTCTAAGTTTGAGGATATTATTTCTCCTTATGGAGAAGAAAAAGTATTTAGCAGTTACCTATGAAGGGGTTAACCCTCAATACACCCAAGAGTATGGGTATGGCTTCTGGGGTTGTTCAACGGCAGCATCTATAATAGCTGGAGCACTAGCTATTGGGATAGTGTTCACGATTATAAGATTATCGAGGATTGAAGAAAAACTATCAAGGTTGGAAGAAAAAATAAAAGGTTAACTCTTATCGGTTTTTTGTTCCTTTCCTGTTTCCCCCTCGAAGAGTTTTACGATTTCCTTAGCCTTATCCTTGCTTGGGAAGGATACATCAACTATCGGGATGTGTGGATGCCAAGGAATAATCGTAATTCCTTTTATCCCTAGTAAAGACAGTTTGGCTGCCGCTAAATCATTCCTGATTGCTTTTTCTTTTTTTGCCATACCTTCCACAAATTTCACACGCTCTTCTATTTTTTCGGGGTCATCTGTAAACCGACATATGTAGAACTTCTCGTTTTTCCCGTCGGAGTGCTTCACTATCAATACTGCAATAGGAAAATCAACAGCATAGCTTTCCACTATTGGAGCCAAATACCGCAAGGCGTCCCCTTTGTATCGGTCAATAAACCTTTTCAGTTCCTTTACTAACAACCACATACCTCCTAATTATGACACACCCACCGCTATCTATATATGACTATCATCATATAACGCCATATCTAGTTTTCAGTCTAAGCGTTTAATTTTCAATGCTTCAACCAAAAACAGGACATCTCCATTAATTTTTTCCTCTTCAATGCGGTAAACCTCTGGGATAGCTATACCACTCACCCCATACTTTCTACGGAGGAGTCGCAATATGTAATCTGGGAGTTCCCATACACTAAGCGGAACAATCAAAACTTTCCTTTCTAAGGGAAAATCCTCTAATTTTTCCACATAAATATCAATAGGGGTCTCTAAGATACATAAAACACCTCCAAGTACTAATTCTTCAGCATTCGATTGAACGGTAATTTTCACCCTCTGTGGCACATCAATATAGTTATTTTCCCATATGTTTCTAAGCAAAATTTTCTCGCTAGTGGCATTTACAAAAGGGAAATCGGATAAAGAAGAAGACACCCCACTAGTAGGTCTCACCTTTTACCCCTCCTTTTCTCCTTGAGTAAGTATATTAGCTACCTCACTAATTATTTCATCTGCCAGTTTTTGAGCTTCTTCGCTAGGTATCCCAATTTTTTCCTCTAGGATTTTATCTATCTTATTTTTTAGTTCCGCTAATAGGGACATATCCCCCGCCATAATTGTCCTAGCAATAATCGCACTTTCCCTCTCTATATCTATCACTTTAGATACTAAGCGTTTCTTTAGTAACTTCACTCCACCCCGTTTTTTGTTCTTTTTCCACTCCTCGATAATAGGAACCAATTGACTTTCAAGGGTTTCATTTATTTCTTTTTTAAGCTCTTCCACACCCTGCTCTTGGGGGGCTTGGGCTTGAGGGGTTCCCATATTATTGCTGGAACTACTACCCATATTTACCTCTGGTTGGGGTGTGGTTTGTTGGGGGATACTCTGGCGACTTGGAGCCTGAGTCGGTATCTGTATATTCGGATTTATTTGGGGAACTTGCCTTACTATTTTCTTCCTTTTAACCACTTTCTTAACCCTATTGGCTGGAGTAGCTGATGTCATAGGCATAGCTCCATAGTGTGGATAGGGTTGCATATACATCATCTGCATCTTCATCTGTTCGGCTTGTAGCATAGTAGTACCTAAAACCTCAATAATTTTCACTATCGTAGGAGAAGACAGTATTTCCTTTACAGTCTCCACCAAAGATTTGGATACGGGTTCCCTTTTTCCGAAGAGTTTTTCCAATCGCTGATATATTCGAGCTAACCTATCAGCTTCCTTTTCTAATTTTTCCAAAGGGTCTTCCTCTTGTTCTCTAGGTAAGAAATCCTGTTGCTGCATCTGCTGCATCATTATTAGCTGTTTTAGCTCTTCTATTTCCCTTCTTAGTTCCTCTTTTACTTTCTCCTTATCCCCCTCTATGGTTGCATACACTTCCTTCAAAAGCTTTAACTTTGTCGCTAAGTCTTGGAGAGGGTCTTCCGAAATCTTTTTCTTCGTTAGCTCCAAAACAGTCTTTGATAACTCTTCTTTAATGTCTTCTCCACTTTTAAGCTCCTTCAATAGACTTGCTATTTCCTTTACCTCTTTAATGGGGTCATTTTCTATGGTTCGTTTCAGGGCTGTTTCTATCAACTCCTGCAAGATTTTATAGGTAAGCTTAGTGGCTTCATCCCCTTCAGGCTTCATCTTTTTTAATTCCTCTTGGAGCCTAGTGACGGTCTCCACCATTTTTTCTTTTTCATGCTTCATCTTTTCTTCTTGAATCTTTGCCTGCATTTCAAATTGCTTCGAGAGGAGCTCGAATAATTTCTTTTCATATTCCTCTCTAAGTTTCTGTAACTGCTCCATAAACGAAAGGGCTATTACAAGAGCTTTATCGTCTCCTTTTAGTTCCCCCTTAAGGAGTTTTTCCTGCAACTCTTTTATTTTGGTATTAACCAGTTCTATCTGTTGCTTAAAGATACTAACCAAGCTTTCCTTTTCTATTTCCTTCGCTTGGATGGCGGTATCCAATACTTTTTTGTTTAGCTCAATAAACTTTTCTAGCCCGTCCCAGATACCTTCCTCCACTTTCTCCTTGACTATTTCCACACGCTCTTCTGCAATTCGTTTTAAAGCTTCTTTCGGAACTACTATCTTTATGGTGTTTTGGAGTTTTATGTCCCCTGTAGTTTCGTCGATTACCCTATACTTAACTGTAATAGTTCCGTTTACTACGAAATTAGCAACATCCTCTATATTGGAAAGGACTATATCCCTAACGAAGTCAGCTATATTCTCCAGCTTATCCAGACTAAATGCCCAAGTACCCGCCTCTACCCAATCTCCGTTCTTCGATAGAAGCCAAAGCTTTATTTTTAATGAAGAAAGATTCTCGTCTGCTGCAACAGCTTCTTTGTATGCACTCTCAACCAATTTCTCATTGACTTTCTTTATTCCCTTGGAATCCTTTATCTCTTTCAACAAATCGTCTGGTATCATAGACATTATTTCCCTCCTTTGTCCTTATTATTTAGGATATTCAAAATCTTAAAAATTTTAAAAATCTGCTCCTCAATCTCTTGAAGTTTTTTACGAAAAAAGTCCAATTCCTCTTGGGGTAAATTCAGATAAGCATCCAACCAATTAAACTTCCCAAGTATTGCATTTCCCCGCTTCCAAATAACCATAGTGTCCCTATCGGGGTCTAGTAAATTAAAGGTAGGCTTTTCTTTAGGTGCCCGAATAGCCTCCAATTCGGACTCCGAAAGGAAGACTTCTTTCTTTTTAGCTTTTCTTATAAGGGGAGAATAAGCGTTTTTTGTATGGGTATAGAAAGCTCCACATACCGGGCATCGATAGATATATCTATCCTTCATAATTAGGTTAATTATGGGAACCGAAATAGAAAAAATTACATCTTTTTCTAGGACGCAAATATCTCCAATATTCATAAAGGACATCCTTCAAATCGATGAACCTACTTACAACATTGTAGAGGGTATAGGGGGAGCTCCTTTTGTAGTGCCCTTACCTTATTTTTATGGGTCCCTCACGGGGGATGAAATAACTATCCAAGCAGAGGGGGAATACACAAAAGAATTTAAGGGGGTCATTCACTATACCCCTTTAGTTACAGCGAAGGTCGATATATCCCTAACAGACTCTAAAGGTAACGAGTTAGTAAATTTAAAAAACTTTTTCGGGAAGATAACTGTAGGATTACCTAAAGGGGAAACTGGAACCCTAAAAATCAGTAATCCTAACCCAGTAGATATTCGGGTTTACCTAATAAATTACATTTTGTAGTTATTTCCCTAGCAAAAGATAAAGAACTATTGCAGCACCAGCCAAGCATAAACATTTATGCTTAGAACAGAACTCCAAAAGCCCTCCCTTTCCTCCACTTCCCATTCCACACGCTGGAGATGCACATGTAGGTGTTGCAACCCCAGCTATAGGGCTTATCGGAACCGTGTATATAGCACTCTGCCCCCTAACCACATAACCATATTCAGGTGTGATAACTCTTCGCATAACTAAAATATTAAGGTAGCCTATACCATTTTACCGAGGTTTCTCCCTGTATTCGTAGCCTTCCCCCTTTAGAGGCTTTTATTTTTTCTATCACAAAGGTATATTCCTCCCCTAAATTGGCAACCAGCCAACGATAAATTGAATCCCATAAGGAATTAGAAGTTAGAAAGAAAACTGCAGTAGTTTGCGGTATTTTCCCATTGAGTATCTCTATTACTAGTAATCTCAGTTTTCTATTTTTTCTCATTAAGGGGAAAGTAAAGCACAACTTTTAAGAAATAGCAAAATTTTATCCTGGTATTTAGAAATTACTCTTGTATCACCCATTTGGAGTATCCATGTAGCTATAGCCCCATTTACCAATAAAGATAAAACATCTAAATCCTCATACCTATCGGTCAAATTCTTTAACCACCGAAATAAGTAAGGGCTATATAACTCCTTCTCTCTAAGTAAAAGTTTTCCGTCTACCCCTACAATATTTTCTTTGCTATTTTTTAATAATATTACCCATCCCAAAGAAGAAATACTTTTGACTTGAGCTTCCCCCACTTTAAATGTTAAAAAATTATATATTTCCTGCTCAATCTCAGTAACAACTCCTTTTATTTGTTTTAGGGCATCAAACATACTCCCTTGTTTTTCTTTAGTATTTTCTTTACTTCCTTTCGTAAAATTTCTATCCCTGATATAATACGAACTCATACTTTCCAAAATATGAACCCTTGAATACCTTGTATATGGATAATCCCTCTTCAAAAGTAGGTAAAAATCTATTTCATTAATAGGGGGGACGGTTAAACTTCTTATAGCCTCCTTTATCAGCAAAGGATGCAAACCCATTTGAAATAGCTGGTAAACAATCCCTCTTTTATCCCCCCAACTTCTAGAAATTTCTATATTCCCCACCAAATTACAGATTTCATCTATAGCTTCAATTATATCAAGTTTTACTTCAACTGCATTAGCATACCGTTTTATATCATTTACTACTGTTTTTGTTTTTATTGGATTTCTACTTAACCCATCGAATGATAACACTCGATGTAGCTTAGTAGATTCTAAGAATATATCTATTTCATCTTTAAAATTCTTACTCTTTAGATAAGAGTAAATAGAAACAACGGAAAGTTCTAAATCTGACAATATCTCCTTATCCAAAGATAAATAGAGCCATAAAGCTACAGATTTTTCAAAAGGCATAACTTAATTAATATAGGGCTATATATGACTTACTTATAATATTTTTTACTATCCTGTAGTACTCCTAACTCTTCTAAAAATACCCATAGATTATTCTCTGGAAGCACATTGCCCTTCTTGAAAAGAGAGTACACTCTTTGGGATATACTATAACTTTTCGGAAGAACAATATCTTCTTCCTCTTTTTCTAATACTGATTTAGCCCCCCAGAAATAAGGCAAATCAACATCTTCATTAAGAAAATCAACATCTTCGAACAGGGCAAGTTTTTGTTTTACGGTTTTCAATGTTCTATAAAATTCATCCCAATGTTGTTCTAATTGAGTAGCAGTTAAATAATCGTATTCAATTCCCCCAAAAACGCTATATATAGTTGATATAATACCCTCGTTAATTATAACATCCTTTAATTCGTCCCAACCAAACCTTTTTCCCTCTACTACATCCCATAATCTTAAGACATCCTTCATTGTTTTAAGGATTAAAAATCTATCCGAATAGGATAAGGGAGCTTCCTCCAATAAAAACCTAATGAAATATGTTGCATTTATTTCTGGAGTTAGCCCGCCTGTGTACTCAGAAAGCCCTATAATTTGACTATTCCAACTAGAACCATCCCTTATTTTCAATTTAGCAAAATATTTAGCAAATTCGGTAAATACAGGTATAGACATTTCAGTAAAAGGTATGGTATTTAGCTCATTATTTCCTGTCTCTGAAGGGAATTCTGGTACACTAGGGATTAATACTACACCAGATGGAACCCCTAATGGTTCCCCTATGCCAGATGGAACCCCCAATGGTTCCCCTGTGGGTTGCCCCTCAATTCTCTTAATTTTTTGTTTGTAAAAAGAACGCAATACCAAAAGTAAAGCATGTAGTTCATAACGAACTAAGGGAATACCTATATCTAGAAAAGAATTACTTCCATACTTATCCCAAGTAATTACTTTCTCTAGTTTTTTTTGTTCGATACTGGAAGCTATGTCTATAGCTTCTTTCTTATTTAAAGAAGCATACTTAGCAAAATATAAATAAAATTCTGCTGCCGCATAGTCAATATCAAAAAAATCGAATAAGGATACATCCGAAAAATTCTTTATTAGAAATACTTTTTCATAGTCTGGAATGTGCATTAGATAATACCACCCCCGCAAAGTTCGGAATTGTTCAAATCCCGAATCATAATCTAATGCTCTAGATAAGATTCTGACTGCATTTATATCTCCAGTTAAATGACAAAGAAATATATCATCTAATATATAATGGGCTTTCAACATTTTATTAATTTTTATACCATATTAAAAGTAGTAACCATCCTAAAGAAGTCTTCTGTTGGTATTTGAGATTCTACTTTCCCTTCTATTTTCCTTAACCCAACACTCCCCGATGGGTACCACCCCACAACTTTAAAACTTCTAGGTAATTTCCCAAATCCCCTTGAACTAAAAAATTTCCAATAGTAATTCAAGGACTGTGATATAACAAGGTCAGTTCTTTGGGTATAGGCATTAATTACTTTAGTTAAGTAATATTCAAACATTAATCTATAAACAAAAAGTTTAAAGTAAATATCTACTCCTACTATAGGGAGCAATTCAACCTTAATATTGGTGCCCTCTTCAACAAAACCTATATGATTTTCTATTAAAGAATTTTTATCGATAGAATACTTTTTTTCTATAGAAAAATACTTACAATTCACATAGCTAGGGGCTTTCCCTAACTCAAAGAAGCTTCTAGCTTCCCCTTCTCGTCTAAAGATTGGAACCCCTTGGTAGCCAAACTCTATATTTTTTCCAACCTTAGGCTTCCATTTTTTACTTACGGTAAAGGAAATTATATCCAATGATATAGGGCTCATAAGCTCCACTATCATTTCAAAATCCAGTAAAGGAGCTAAATCTGCCAACTCATTTATTGGTAGGTAATTCCTACTCTTCCACCCATTTTCCTGTTTCTCCACAGACGGTATACCCCATACAGGGTTTATACTTCTGAATATTGGTAAATTCCTCTCCTTGTCTTGGCATATTCCAAGTATTACATTCGGAATTAATAGATATTCAGAAACCCCCCATTTAACCATAGGTCGAATAACCCCAGAAAATGGATGGTTTTCTACTCTTTTTTCTTCAATACTTACCCTAGAATTATCCAATATATCCAACAACCCCATAGATAATTTGAACATTTCAATAAAGAAATGCCAAGGTCGCTCCACATTAACACCGTAGTAATCCCTATCTATAGTTAATTTTTGAACCAAATCTTTATAAAAAGACTTAACCAGATTTGAAAGTCCATCAACCTTTATTTTTTTGTCTTCCACCTCCTCTTTTTGTCTAAAATTAAAGATTATATCTAAATCGGGTGGCGTTATCTCAAAAACTTCCTTATCATATTCCTCATTCATTTCAAATAATTCATATTTCCACCCTCTATTTATCCTACTAATTTTTAGCATTCTCCTAGAAATAGGAGGTATTAAACTTCCGTCCTTTCTATGCCCTTGAACTTGCTCAACAACAGGGAAATAAACCCCACCCAACACATCAATTCCAGATGGATAAAAATTTAATTTTGCCCCTTCTACAAAAATAGGAATTGACACTACCCCACCTAAAGGAATAAGAGGGGACTCTTCCAAAATTTCACTTTTATAAAAAGCAGTAATACTGAATTCATACAACCTATCAAACCACAAACTTAAAATGTTCGCAACCGAATAACCGAATCCTATTAACTCTTCAGAGTTAATATTTTCCTTCCTCGATAAACACGCCCCTTGGATTGCTAAATCTAAAACGGTTGCCAATAAAATATCCTCTCCAGCCTTTTTCTTACTGTTAAGTACATACTTTATCTTCCCCTGTTTCGTTTCCCGAAGTATAGTACAGTTGCGGTCTTCATATAGTACCTCCCTAGTACCATCTCCCTTACTAAAAACTTTTATACAGTTCTTAATTTCCCCTCTAGGGAACGCTACTAATTCCTTATTTTTTAAATCAAAGAAGATATTATTAAGAAAACCCTTTCTTACAAAATCCCATTCTGAATTTATTTTGTAAAATACTTTGGGAAACACGGGAAGAAATCTAGTATTCAATTCAACACCATCGATTAGGGTTTTATTTAACCTTATAATTAAATCTTCATACTCTAACAAAGGTGGTATTTGTTTTTTTATTTTTTTTGTATTATACCCTCGAATCATCCTCTTATTCATTTTAAATAGGAATATCTCTCAAGGGAATAGTCTCCACATTAACGCGTATACCATATCGACCTAGAATTAAGTTTCTATCCATTTCAGATAACTTATTTTCCCCTAAAGTAATCCCCATTATTATTCCACCATCATTCCCTACAACCCTTTCCTTTGCCCATTTTACTTCTCCTACACCAATAAACCTAGCATTTGCTTTAGCCAACCTATTTATAAACTCTATATCCCCTGTATAACCCTCAACATCATCACTTGGTTTACTACAATTAATATTCTCATCCTGAGGAATCTTTCCTACAACTTTAGGGAACCCAAAAACCTCACCACATATTGGACTCCCAACTTTTAGCGAAGCGGTTCTATCTGCTCCATTATTGAGAAAGTTATATGCTCCCAGCTTCCCATCCTGATACCCCAATGTTAACCCCTGTAAAATTTTAGAAACCGCATATGGCATAAACCAAGCACAATGCTCTCCCATTGTACGAAAATATCCATAAATATGAGGAAGATAAAACTTGCCCTCCTGTGAACCTATCCTATAGTCAAATTCTTCTCTCTCCATAATAAGAACTACTCTTTCTGGCTCAACACAAAAAAATGGCATAGAAATATAATCACAATATGATGGATAAACTAAACTAGCAAAACAATGCCTAAATTCTTCATCCTTTTGGTAATATTCTTTTACCTTTCGACAGAACACATCGCCAAATCCTGTTTGCAGTCTAGTAACTACATCTCCCCCTATGAATAAGAAACTTTTTATTTCTTCTACTGCCTCTTCCACTATCCTCTGAAGAATATCTGCACATTTTCGTGCATTTCGTCTTAAAAATGTTGTAATGCCCAGCCCTTCAAGCTCTATTATCGGTGAGTTATATTCAAGAATTTCTCCAAATTTCAATCTCATTTCCTTTACCTTGCCACATTGCATAGGTAAGGTTGGAGATACTTTCTTTTTAACTATAGTATTTTCAGTGCTAGATATAAATCTTAAAGGTATATATAAGAAAAACCATGATTGCCAATGCTGCCCTTGTGGCTTCCCCCAATATTTTGATATATATTCCCAAAATCTAGCCCCTATTATTGGGTTTACTAACCAAGGAAAAGCCTCCACCATAATCTTATAGTAATAATCAACATCGTAGTCTGCGATTTCCCATTCCACTATTTCTAACGAATAACATCCATCCCTTCTTGGTCTCACAGAATCGGTCAATGCTCCTTTAATCAACCCCGTTACTTGTTCAACAGGAGCTGCAAATTTATGAAATCCGCCATTAGGAACAAGTCTTCCAGTATTAATATTCTTAAACCCACCTACAAAAGTTGCTCTAAAGTAAAAAAGTGAAGGAGCCCCACCCATAATTTTAGGATTTTTCCCCCCCCAATCAGGTGGCAACTCCCCCTCTCCCAAAAAAACGCACCCATTCTGAATATTGCTTTGTACTACCAACTCAAAAAAATCATTTGCTGACTTACCCACTTTACATGGGTTCCCTAAAATTTTAGAAAAAGAAAAGATAACCTTAACAGGTATTTCTAAAACTATAGTCCCACTTCCCTCCTCTATAACAACATCAACATTTTTCGATGGTAGCAGCCCTAATTCGTTAGCCAAATAATCTAGCATATCAGTAGTTACTCTTAAAGTAACCTTTTCTTTGAAAATAGGCAAAATTTTCTCTAGTTCAAAATATTTACTAAAACTTCTAATGGTAAATAAATATAAATGTTTACCACAAGCAACTGGATTATATTCTTTATATATATCTTTACCGCTTTCACCCGCAGCTATTCTGTTTAAAAACTCTAAATATCTATCAATATTTCCTATAATAGTGTATAAAATTGCGATTGTTTTTCCATATACCTCCAAATTACTAGATAACCTACCATTAAGTATACCTTTTATTCCTCTCTCCAACTCATATCTAGAGCTTGTAATCTTTAATACTCCCTCAAAAGCTCCGCTTCCCCACATTCTCCTTAATATATAAACATATGCTTACAGGCTATAAAAGTGTTAAAATAGGACTTAACATACTAGCATCTCCAATAGATGCCTTTGCAGTATCTCCAATCCCTAAATCCATTGCTAAAATTATCTCCCTTTATAAAGGGGATATTTCATTCTTAGCAAATGAAATATCTCGTTATATACAACCAACCTCTGATATAGAAATAGTTGATTTATTCCTTAATGAGTTTACCTCTGTACTTAAACTTACTAATACCAATTTAAAGACTACACTCCTACCTTTCGTTTATTTAAACAACGAAAATATTGATATTCCACCTGTTTCTGTGCCAATTATAAATGGATTATTTACAGCTAGCCTCTCCACAGTTTTAGAACTTTATAAAACACAAACAATTTTTCCACCCCCTAATTTAAAAGAATTCCTTTACCAATTCTGGGGATATTTACACAACTTCTTATTCCAAATTCAATACATACCAATCTATTCATTGAGTAAACCAATGCCTTTCCCAGTAAAAAGTACAGTTTTCCCAATCTCTTATTTCTTCCTCCAATTAAAAAATGTAATACTAGATATCACAAATATAGATAGTATATTATCGCAATACCCCTATGGGTTTCCTCTATTCGCAATTTATCTTTTCAATTTCCTCAAAAGTACCAAAGATAAATTACGAATTTTCAAAAGTATTCTATCGATTTTAGGCATAGATAACTATTTACCTCTTTTCTTTGAAAAATACCCGTTTATAAAACAACTAATTGACCGCCCTCTCCCTGAACCTTATTTAACTCTTTCTACAAACGACCAAGTTATATCTTCCACTCCGATACTTCAGGAGGCTATGGGACGAATCGCTTTTAACCTTCTTATTTTACTTTACTATTCTAAAACTAATGATATAAACAATATTATATATCTCCCTCCTAATTTTTCGAAGCAAATCCCTAAACAAGATATTGATATAATTTTAACTGAATTATCCTCTTCTACGATTACTATAAATTACCCCCTAATAAAAGTTTTGGGAATCAACCAGATAAAATTACTCTTAAATAAAAAAACAGGAATATTCTCCGAATTCTTTCCTATTAACTCTTTAGATATTGCCACAAAAAATAATACTCCGATTCTTTCCGCTATTCTATACCAAGACATCCCTTTCTCCTAAGAAAAACAGGAAAATACTATAAATTTCCACTAATACCCTTATCACCCTTATCTATTTACCTCCCCCTTCATCCATTTGCCTTTTTCTTAAAAAGAAGAAGTAAAACCACTCCCCCTCCAATCAACCAAAGTAAAGACGGTTTCAAATTCAATTCCAGACTAGGATGGTTTAAAGATACTGAAGTATGCTTATTCATACTTTTTATTTCATCTTTATAACTTTCTGGAGTAGGTATTCTTTTTACTAAGCGAATACTACTAGCAGTAATTGGTAAATAATCTATTAACCGCTTATTAACACTAATTTCTTTTGGGGTTGACATAAAAACTTTTCGCTTTTCGCGAACTATACTTTGACTTCCCTTTTTAGTTCGTAATTTAGAATGTACGAACACTAAGGATTGATGAAAATTTCTGGTAGCCTGCTTACAATACCTCTTCTTTAGTTGTTTAAGCCTTTCATTCACCCGTCTTATTACCCCCTCCTTACTAAATGGAATATCGTAAAATGTATTTTTGATTAACTCCTCAAAGAGGTTTTCCGAAATTTTCACCCCACACTCTGATAGTACCCCTTTTAAGTGATTTTTAAATGAAGAAATCTGCCGAATAAGCCAATTCAACCGCTCGCGAAATTTTCTTGGGT
>Ga0256831_1000601_pt1 | contig 18709 bp, 31 predicted proteins | sample 132544metaG_FD_189087 | JGI IMG/M metagenome (GOLD analysis project Ga0256831, IMG submission 189087) | Hydrothermal vent microbial communities from Lau Basin, Pacific Ocean - 132-544 | ecosystem: Environmental > Aquatic > Marine > Hydrothermal vents | place: Pacific Ocean: Lau Basin | collected... | reverse complement strand
ACTGCGCTTGACAGGTTTTCCGACCTTGGACTGCTCAATGGCACGTCTTGGAATTTTGATACCATTGGCTTTGCAGACATAGGTGGTGAGACCAGAGCAGTCAAAGGTATTTCTTTGTCCGGTTGCACCCCATACATAGCGTCTGCCCAGTTTTTTCTTTGCAATTTCAATCATTCTTTTTGACTTCTTGGAAAGTTTTCCATTGAAGTGGTCGCTGCCAAACACCAGATCACTTAACGTGAACTTTCTGGATTTTTTAACATGAACCTTCGCTATTCTGCTCCCTCTTGCATGTTTGAGTGCATTTGCCAGTTTTTTGTCCGACCTTTTTGTTGCCTTTTTGGCAACTCTTGTTTTCTTTGCGGTGTGGTGTACGCCGGTTCCCGGAATGGTAAGTGTGTGACCGGGTTTGAGTGTCGCATCTTTCTTCAGGTGGTTTGCTTTAGTGAGTGCAGCGAGTGTAATGTGGTGTTTTTTGGCAATTCCAGAGAGAGTGTCACCACTTTTAATAGTATAATGTGCTGTTTTTTTTGTAGTGTGTTTGGCTATTTTGGCGTTTTTCCCCGTAGGCACTTTAATGGCTTTACCGACTTTGAGTATACTGTTTTTCTTGATACCGTTGAGTTTACAAAGTTTATCAACAGTCGTATGATTCTTTTTGGCAATAGTGTAAAGGGATTCTCCGCTTTTAATGGTATGTTTGGTTGTTTTTGTCGCGGCATGCGCAGTAACAGTAGCGATAGAAATGGGAAGCAGTAGTTTATAGATACGTTTCAATTCAATCCTCCTCAAGATCAAAAGTGGTTAATTCTTTCAGCATAATATTCTCATACTAAAAAATATTTAACCAACTGTTGTAGCATTGTAGCTGTATTCGATTAATAAAAAATAAATGAACAATTAAATATAACTGAATGGAATATTTATGTTCATTCGGCTTCAAGAGAGATTAAAAATTGTATTAATGGACAGTACATCAATATTGGTAACCTGGCAGTCTGCATGAGACCCATGGCTTTCCGTCCCCTCCTCGCGAAGGGTTTGGCTTTTTCAATATCTCTTCCAAAAAATGATAACGTTTCTTAGATTAAAAAAAAATAAAAATAACATGGGCTATCGTATTGCTTTTAGAGAATAGATTATCGGTATTTCATTGTATGTATGAAGAGATTTTTGTCAGATGCATGATAATGGCAGGCAGGAAGGGATTCGAACCCTCGAGGGCTATTAACCCTACACGAGTTCCAGTCGTGCGCCTTCGACCACTCGGCCACCTGCCTATAGCCTGTACATAATGTATGTGAGTATACAAAAGTACCTCTTCCCAGATGGCTGCGGCACACGAGAAAGAGGGGTGGGCTGCTACGTTCCCGTCCTGACCCGTTGTCCCTCAGTCCCGTTGCACAGGTCTGAAAAGAGGCACGCGAATTATAGCAGAGGGAAGCTTATAGCAATATACGGTGAAATATTTGCTATGGCTTTCGGTTCCTGAAGTGGTTTGTTAAGCCATATTTCAACAAATGTATAAAAAATTTTCTTAATTCTTAATCCTCGCTTTCCGTATGTGCAATGCTCCATTCATTAAACGGCATCGCTTCAAAGTGCAGTTTCTCGATGTTGAAGGCATAGTTGTTTGCAACAGTGACAATGGTGATTTTTGCGATGCCGTGTTTTTTGTAGATCGAGAACTTCTTTTGTGATTTGACCCAGATGCTCTCTTCACTTTCAAACGGAGCAGGGATGATCAGTTCATTGTCAGAAGTGATGTAGCCGTGTATTCCCAGTGTTTTAACGACAATGCCGTGTTTGATGAGTGTCAGCGCGATCATGCTGTCAAACTGTGTACCGAAAGGCTGATGGGCAGTGAGGTATTTGACAAAAGCGAAATCGTACATGATCATCTTTTTACCGCTGCGTTTGATAGCATTGTCGATGAAGTAGAGCAGTCCCTCCTGTTCAAAGCGCTTGACGGCACTGTAGACAAAATCTTTGGAGATACGGAAGTACTCCTTGGTAAAAGTGTAGATCTGATGCACGGTCATCGGCTGTGTATTGTAACGGGCAAGTATGAGGATGAGAGACTGCTCGTTTGGAGAGAACTGCTGTTGGAAGAACTGTTTCATCTTCAGGGTCGTATTTTGGGTATGTCCCGCCATGGCAGGGAGGGTACCGGCTTTGAGAAAGTGGTTGAAGGCAGCTGAAGCGGAATTACTGTGTTCAAAGGCGATGAATTCTTCATAGTCAAGCGGAAAGAGCTGAATGGGTTGGTACCCCTTTTCTTCAACGTGCGTACGGCTGATCAGTATGATGCGTGAAACATCGGGAAAGATATCTATCATCCCCGGTTCATAGTGGTCGAGGATGAGTTCTCTGATCCCATACTCTTCAATGAATGCCTGAAGGGGGAGAGTGTCAAGGGTGCTTAGGATGAGGTTGGGATCTTCGAGGTCGATATAGAGGGTATGTTCATCCCTGTTTTTGAGATAGTCCAGTACCAGTGCGGTTTTGCCGCAGCCCCTTGCACCATAAAGGTTGATATTGCCATCTGCAGGCAGTGTTGTCTTGCGTACAATATAGTGGTCATTTTGGGGAGGATGGGTGTGATAATGTTCAAGTAAATCCATAAAAGTACCTATAAGTTTCCTTATTTAAAGGAAATAATTTTTTACATTGTAGCGTTTTTGGACTGAAACATATTGCACCTTTGAGAAAGTTTGGATATAATTCGCGTTCCTAAATTTATGTTAGGTGCCTTGGAAGTCCTGTTTTACAGTGTACAGAGAGGGTGACTAACGAGTTCTTTAAAGGGTAAAAATGGAAAAAATCAGATTGAAGCTTAAAGCTTATGATCATCGCGTGTTAGACAGATCAGTTGCTGCTATTGTAGATGCAGTCAAGCGTACAGGTGCAGAGATTAGAGGGCCAATTCCAATGCCAACTAAGATCAAGCGTTATACCGTATTGAAATCACCACATGTGAACAAAGATTCTCGCGAACAGTTCGAGATCAGAATTCACGGAAGAATGATCGACATCGTTTCAGCCACTTCCGACACCATCGACTCATTGATGAAGTTGGATCTTGCGCCTGAGATCGAAGTTGAGATCAGATCAATGGACAAGTAGGAGAGCAGACATGGAATTTATCGTAGAAAAAATTGGTATGAGCAGAACCATCGACGTACCAAGTGTTCCTGTTACACTTCTGAAAGTCGTTGATGCAAAGGTGTGCGAAGTACGTGAAGACGGGAAAGCACTGGTTGCGTATAACAGCGCCAAAAAGATTAACAAAGCAATCGAGGGTCAGCAGAACAAGTTTGGTATCTCTAAAGAGTTCAACAAGTTTATGACTATCGAAGTGGCTGAGGGTACTGAAGCAGGTGACCTGAACCCGGCACCACTCGCGGAAGCAGCGGTTGTCAAAACATCTTTAAACACCAAAGGTAGAGGTTTCCAGGGTGGTATGAAACGACATGGATTCGGCGGTGGACCAGGTTCACACGGACACAGATTCGGAAGACGTATCGGTTCTATCGGTAACGCCGAGTGGCCAGGACGTGTACAGAAGGGTAAAAAAATGCCTGGACAGTACGGTAACACCAAAGTAACAGTAAAAAATGAAGTAATTTCATTCGATGCTGAGAACGGCATCCTAGTATTAAAAGGTTCAATTCCTGGTCACAACGGTGCCAGAGGATTGGTAAGGATCGTTAAATGAGTAATGTAACAACTATTAAAACAACAGACCTTCCACAGAAGTTTCTTGAAGTTCACCCGCACAACCTTTACCTATACTGTAAAGCGTATGCATCTGGACTCAGAGCGAACACTGCGCAGACAAAGAACAGATCTGCAGTAAGCGGTGGTGGTAGAAAGCCGTTCGCACAAAAAGGCGGCGGACGTGCGAGACAGGGTTCAATCAGAGCACCTCACTTCAGAGGTGGTGGTGTTGTATTTGGCCCAAGTACAGAGAGAAACTATGACCAGAAAGTCAACAAAAAGCAGAAAAAACTGGCGCTTTACCATGCATTGGCAGAGAAAGCGGCAAACGATGCACTTTTCGTTGTTGACAATGTTGTCATTGAATCAGGAAAAACCAAAGATGCACTGGCATTTGTAAATGGTCTGAACCAGAGAGATGTACTGGTTGTTAAAGAGTTGATCGATGACAAAACATTCCTGGCATTCAGAAACCTTCAGAATGCATACCTGGTTGAAGCAAATGAGCTTAACGCATATCTTGCAGCGGCATATCACTCTGTAGTGATTGAAAAAGCTGTATTTGACAAATTGACACAAGAGGCTTAAGATGGCAGATATTACAGATATTAAATCAATTATGTATACAGAGAAGAGCCTGGCTCTTCAGGAAGACGGTGTCATCGTAGTTCAAACAACTCCAAGAATGACTAAAAACGGTCTTAAAGAAGTCTTCAAAGAGTTCTTCGGGATCACGCCACTTAAAGTAAACTCTATGAGAGTCAACGGAAAAGTGAAAAGATTCAAAGGTATCGAAGGTAAAAGACCGGACACAAAGAAGTTCTATGTCAAACTCCCTGAAGATGCGAAGATCGAAAGCTTAGCGGTATAAGGATAAGAAATGGCAATTAAATCATATAAACCATATACACCTTCCAGAAGGTACATGACAAACCTTGACAGCAGTGACATTACCGCTAAGGCTGGCGTAAGATCACTGCTCGTGAACATCCCGAGAAAAGCGGGTAGAAACAGCAATGGTAGAATCACATCACGCCATAAAGAAGCGGGTGCGAAGAAACTCTACAGAATCATCGACTTCAAAAGAAACAAGTTTGGTGTAGAGGGTACTGTTGCAACAGTTGAGTACGACCCGTACAGAAACTGTAGAATCTGTCTTGTCAAGTATACAGACGGTGACAGAAGATACATCCTTCAGCCAAAAGGCCTCAATGTCGGTGACAAGATTATGGCAGCAGAAGCTGGACTTGACATCAAGACCGGTAACGCAATGAAGCTGAAGAACATCCCAGTGGGTACACTGGTACACAACATCGAGCTCAGCCCGGGTCACGGCGGTCAGATCGCGCGTTCAGCAGGCGGTTATGCACAGATCATGGGTAGAGATGGTAAGTACGTTTCTCTCAGACTCCCATCCGGTGAGATGAGATATGTACTCGGTGAGTGTCTTGCAACCATCGGTACAGTCGGTAACGAAGACTTTGCAAACATCGTTATCGGTAAAGCCGGTAGAAGCAGACACCTCGGTATCAGACCTCAGACACGTGGTTCTGCGATGAACCCGATCGATCACCCACACGGTGGTGGTGAAGGTAAAACCAACTCAGGTCGTCACCCGGTATCTCCTTGGGGTATGCCAACGAAGGGTTACAAGACTCGTAAGAAGAAGGCGAGCGACAAGCTCATCATCAGCAAGAGAAAAAAGTAAGGGGCTAAGATATGGCAAGATCGTTAAAAAAAGGTCCATTCATCGATGGTCACCTAATGAAAAAAGTACTGAAAGCAAAAGAAGAGGGTTCAAACAAGCCTATCAAAACCTGGTCAAGAAGATCTGTGATCTTCCCAGAGTTTATCGGTTTGACTATCAACGTACACAACGGACGCCAGTTCGTACCTGTATTCATTACAGAAAACCACGTTGGATACAAGCTTGGTGAATTTGCACCAACAAGAACATTCAAGGGCCATAAAGGTTCTGTTCAGAAGAAGGTAGGGTAAGATGAGTAGAGCACTATTGAAATTCGTAAGAGTATCACCTACAAAAGCGAGACTGATCGCAAGAGAAGTTCAGGGAATGAATGCCGAGTTGGCACTTGCCTCACTGGAATTTATGCCGAACAAAGCAGCGGGTATCATTTCCAAGGTTATCGCTTCGGCAGTTGCAAACGGTGACTATGAGCCGGAAGAAGTTGAAATTACTTCATGCAGAGTCGATAAAGCGGCAGTAATGAAACGATGGAGACCTAGAGCAAGAGGTACTGCGTCAAGAATCATTAAACCAACGGCACACATCCTTGTTGAAGTTGGTCCAGCGAAAAAAGATGGGGAGGACGCATAATATGGGTCAGAAAGTCAATCCGATAGGTCTTAGACTCGGAATCAACAGAAACTGGGAGTCAAGATGGTTCCCGGCCAAAACAAGAGCAGCTGATTTCATTGCAGAAGATCACAAAATTAGAAAATTTCTGAAGAAAGAGCTTTTTTATGCAGGTGTCTCCAACATCATCATTGAAAGAACTGTTAAAAAACTCAGAATCAACATTGTTACAGCACGTCCCGGTATCATTATCGGAAAGAAAGGTGCAGATATTGAGAAACTCAAATCTACACTGACTAAAATGCTTGGAAAAGATGTTGCAATCAATATTAAAGAAGAAAAACGTCCTCAGGCTTCAGCACAACTGGCAGCAGAGAACGTTGCAACACAGCTTGAGCGCCGTGTTGCCTTCAGACGTGCAATGAAAAAAGTGATTCAGGGTGCACTCAAGTCCGGTGCAAAAGGAATCAAAATCTCTGTATCAGGTAGACTGGGTGGTGCTGAAATGGCAAGAACCGAGTGGTACCTTGAGGGTCGTGTGCCTCTGCATACACTCAGAGCGAAGATCGACTATGGGTTTGCCGAAGCGCATACTACATACGGAATCATCGGAATCAAAGTATGGATTTTCAAAGGTGAAGTCCTTGCAAAAGGGATCCAGGCTGAGCCGAAAGAAGAGAAAAAGGGTGGTCGCAGACCTTCCAGAAAGAGAGGTGAATAACCATGTTGATGCCTAAAAGAACCAAATGGAGAAAGCAGCAAAAAGGTCGTAACCGCGGTAAGTCTTTCAGAGGGAACAAGATCGAATTCGGCGATATCGCGATAAAAGCGGTAGAAGCTGGACGTATCGACTCTCGTCAGATCGAAGCGGCACGTATTACGATGACAAGAAAGATTAACAGAACCGGTAAGACATGGATTCGTGTATTCCCGGACAAGCCTCTTACAGCCAAGCCTCTTGAAACGAGAATGGGTAAAGGTAAAGGTGCTGTTGACAGATGGGTAATGAATATCAAGCCCGGACGTATCATCTTTGAAATGGCAGGTGTTGACGAGTCTCTTGCAAGAGAGGCATTGACACTGGCGATCCATAAACTGCCATTCAAGTGTAAAATCATCACTTCAAAGGACAGTAATGAAATATATTGATTTGAAAGACAAGAGCGAAGCAGAACTGCTTGATATGCTCAAAGAGAAGAAACTGGAACTGTTTACACTGAATGCAAAGTTGAAAACGATGCAGCTGACAAACACTTCAGAGTTGAGAACAGCGAAGAAAGATATCGCCAGAATCCAGACAGCGTTAACTGCTGTAAGATCGAAGTAAGGGGTCACCTATGCCAAAAAGACAAATACAAGGAACTGTGATCAAAAAGGCTGGAGACAAGACGGCAACCGTACTGGTTGAGCGTCGTGTACTTCACCCAAGATATCACAAGACAGTAAAAAGATTTAAAAAATATCTTGTTCATGATGAGAAAAACGATGCAAATGTTGGAGATACAATCACTGCTATTGAGTGCAGACCACTCTCCAAGAACAAGAGCTTTAGACTTCTTGAAATCGTGAAGAGAGGAGAACTGTAATGATTCAGGGATTTACAAGACTGAACGTAGCGGATAACTCCGGTGCGAAAGAGATCATGTGTATCAAGGTTCTTGGCGGATCAAAAAGAAGATATGCATCAGTAGGTGATGTAATTGTTGCCTCTGTAAAAAAAGCACTTCCTACCGGTAAAGTGAAAAAAGGTAAGGTTGTCAAAGCGGTTGTTGTAAGAACAAAGAAAGAGATCCAGAGAGAAAACGGTTCACTGATCAGATTCGACGACAATGCAGCGGTAATCATCGATGACAAAAAGGAGCCAATCGGTACACGTATCTTTGGCCCTGTCAGTCGTGAAACAAGATATGCAGGATTCATGAAAATTGTATCCCTCGCACCGGAGGTATGGTAATGGCGAATAAATTCAAAATCAAAAAAGGTGATCAGGTACAGATCATCGCTGGTGACGACAAGGGAAAGACCGGAGAAGTTCTCCAGGTACTTACCAAGAAAGATGCAGTGATCGTTGCAGGCTGTAAGATGGCTAAAAAAGCTGTTAAGCCGAGCGAGCAGAACAAAGAGGGTGGATTTGTCAATAAAGAGATGCCGATCCATATCTCAAATGTAAAAAAAGTAGAGGGTTAATCCTATGAGTAGAATGAAGCAAAAGTACAATGACATCGTACCTGCACTGCGCGAAGAGTGCGGGGTGAAAAACCCGATGCAGACACCGAAGCTTGAAAAGATCGTCATCTCTGTCGGTGCCGGTGAAGAGGGAAGAGATTCCAAACTCATCGCCAATATGGCAGACACTATCTCTCTTATCGCCGGTCAGAAAGCGGTAATCGTTAATGCCAAAAAGTCTGTTGCAGGCTTTAAAGCAAGAGAAGGTGCCCCGTCAGGAATCAGAGTAACACTCAGAGGAGAGAATATGTACAACTTCTTTGACAAGCTCGTTTCTATTGCCCTGCCAAGAGTGAAAGACTTCAGAGGGGTGCCAAGAAAAGGGTTCGACGGTCGCGGTAACTACAACTTCGGTCTTCAAGAACAGCTGATGTTCCCTGAAGTCGATTATGACAATATTATCAAGACACATGGTATGAACATCACGATTGTCACCAACACTGAAGATGACAAAGAAGCATTCACGCTTTTAGAAAAGCTTGGTATGCCTTTCGCTAAAGGGAGAAACTAATGGCTAAGAAATCGATGATTGCAAAGCAGAAGAGAAAACCTAAGTTCGCTGTTCAGGCGTACACCAGATGTAACATCTGCGGAAGACCGCACTCTGTCTACAGAGACTTCGGTATCTGCCGTATTTGTTTGAGAAAAATGGCCAATGAAGGTCTTATTCCCGGAATGCGTAAAGCAAGCTGGTAAGGAGAAGTAAAAGATGATGACAGATATAATTGCAGACTCACTGACTCGTATCAGAAACGCTGCGCAAAGAAAACTGGATGTTACGACACTTCTTCACTCTAATATGATCGAGGCGATTGTACAGATCTTTGTTGACAAAGGGTACCTCGAGAGTTACAAAGTGAAAGAAGACGGTAACAAAAAGACGATTAAAGTTGTACTGAAGTACGACGAAAATGAAAAGAGTGTGATCAACGAGATCACAAAGATCTCCAAACCCGGAAGACGTGTTCACAAGGGTAAAGATGAGATCAGAACATTTAAAAACGGTTACGGTACACTGGTTGTTTCTACAAGCCAAGGCGTACTTGCCAACGATGAAGCGTATAAGCGTGGTATCGGCGGCGAAGTAATCTGTAGTATTTGGTAAGGAGACAAGATGTCAAGAATAGGAAAAAGACCAGTAACTGTCGCAAACGGTATTGATGTATCTCTCGACGGTACGACTCTCGTGGCTAAAAAAGGCAATCTTGAAAAGAGACTTGAAACACACGGACGTGTCGGTGTGAACATCGATGGGAACGAAGTAACTTTCATCAGAAAAGGTGACGATAAGCAGTCTGCCGCTTTCTGGGGAACCTACAGAGCACTTTTCAACAACATCATTATCGGTCTTGACAAGGGCTTTCAGAAGTCACTCGAGATCAATGGTGTCGGTTACAGAGCGGCAGTTCAGGGTAAAGTACTTAACCTGCAGCTTGGGTTCTCACATGATATCAACTTCGAGATTCCAGAGGGACTCGAAATTACTGTCGACAAGAACATCATTACCATAAAAGGTACTGACAAGCAGGCCGTCGGACAGGCAGCTGCTGAGATCAGAGCATACAGACCACCTGAGCCTTACAAAGGAAAAGGTGTGAAGTACACAGATGAAGTTATCATCAGAAAAGCCGGTAAAGCGGCCGGTAAGTAAGGGGCGATAGATGTTAAAAAGTATTCAGAAAAGAAAAAACAAACTTCGCGCTCAGAGAAAAGCAAGAGTAAGAGGCAAGATCTTCGGTACAGCTGAACTGCCTAGACTCTCTATCTACAAGTCAAACAAGCACGTCTATGCTCAGGCGATCGACGATAATGCAGGTGCTACACTTGCTGCTGTTGACGGTAGAAAGCTCGGACTCAAAGCGAACAGAGAAGACGCGAAGAAAGTGGCTGCCGAAATGGCAAAAGCACTTGCTTCTAAAAACATTGAGACAGTTGTATTTGACAGAAACGGTTACCTCTACCATGGTGTTGTTGCCGCATTCGCAGATGGCCTCAGAGAAGCCGGAATTAAGTTTTAAGGAAGCATGATGGAAAATCAAGAAATCGAAAAAGAATTCGAAGAAGTGATCGTAAACATCGGTCGTGTTACCAAGGTTGTCAAGGGTGGTAGACGATTTAGATTTACCGCACTTGTTGTCATCGGTGACAAAAAAGGTAACGTTGGTTACGGATACGGAAAAGCGAAAGAAGTTCCCGACGCAATTAAAAAAGCGGTAGATGATGCTCACAAGAATCTTGTGAAAGTGAATATCAAAGGAACAACGATCGCACACGACATTGAGCACAAGTTCAATGCAAGCCGTATTGTTCTGCGCCCGGCAAGTGAAGGTACAGGGGTTATCGCAGGTGGAGCTGCACGCCCGGTACTCGAACTTGCAGGTGTACAGGATGTACTGTGCAAATCGATCGGTTCAAACAACCCAAATAACCTGGTAAGATGTACAATTCAGGCACTTACCAGAATCAAATCGTAAGGGGTATAGTATGGGTCTACATAATTTACAGCCGGCTCCCGGTTCTACTCGCAACAGAAAGAGAGTAGGACGCGGACAGGGGTCAGGTACAGGTAAAACAGCAGGTCGTGGTAACAAGGGTCAAAAAGCAAGATCTGGTTACAGCAAGAAAAGAGGTTTTGAAGGTGGACAAATGCCACTCTATAAGAGACTTCCTAAAGTTGGATTTGTTTCAAAAGTTGAAAAACCGTATGTCATCAATGTCGACAAGATCAAAGCAGTCGCAGAGCTTGACGAGATTACACTTGAGAGTATCAAAAGCGTACACAAGTTGCAAAAAACCGTTACCAGAGTCAAACTGATCGGTACATCTGCAAAAGATCTTGCAAGCAAGATCAAAGATGACGCTGTCACCACAAGCGGAAAATAATCATGGGTAATGCTTTAACTCAAAAAATCCTGATTACATTGGGATTCCTTTTTGCGTACAGAGTTTTAGCCTATATTCCTACTCCGGGGGTTGATTTGACGGTTATCAAAGATTTTTTTGATAACAATACAAACAACGCCCTCGGGATGATGAACATGTTCTCCGGTAATGCCGTGAGACGTTTGAGTATCATCTCGTTAGGTATTATGCCTTACATCACAGCTTCCATCGTTATGGAACTCCTCGCAGCAACTTTCCCCACACTCGGCCAAATGAAAAAAGAACGTGACGGTATGCAGAAGTATATGCAGATCATTCGTTATTTCACCATCTTTATTACTGTCGTACAGGCCATTGGTGTATCCATGGGGCTGCAGAGTATGACCGGACGTGAAGGGCAAAGCGCGGTAATGATCGATCCTGTAACCTTTACGGTATTGACAACTTTTTCTATGTTGACAGGTACAATGCTTTTGATGTGGATCGGTGAGCAGATTACGCAGAAAGGTATCGGTAACGGTATCTCCCTGATTATCTTTGCCGGTATTGTTTCGGGCATTCCTGCAGCAATAGGAAACACAATCCGTGCGGTCAATGCGGGAGAAATGAATTTCCTGGTTGTTTTGGCAATTCTGGCAGTAGTGCTTGTGACCATTCTTGTTATTATATATGTGGAACTGGGAGAACGCCGTGTGCCTATCTCATACTCACGCAAAACAATTATGCAGAACCAGAGCAAGCGTGTCATGAACTACATCCCTATTAAGGTGAACCTTTCAGGTGTCATTCCTCCAATCTTCGCATCAGCGGTATTGATGTTCCCATTGACAATGCTGCAGGCAAGTACGAATCCGGTGTTGACTGCCATTGCAGATGCATTGAGTCCGGGAGGTATCGTCTTTAACATTGCGACCTTCTTCCTTATTATTTTCTTTGCATTCTTCTATGCCTCTATTGCATTCAATGCGAAAGATATTGCAGACAACTTGAAGCGACAGGGCGGGTTTATCCCCGGTGTCAGACCCGGCGAACATACCAAAGAGTTTCTCAACGAAGTGGCAAGCCGTCTGACAGTGTGGGGTGCGATCTATCTTGGACTTATTTCGACAGTACCGTTCGCAATCATTTCGGGTATGGGTGCAAGCTTCTACTTTGGTGGGGTTTCAGTGCTCATTATTGTTCAGGTAGCACTCGATACGATGCGTAAAATAGAAGCACAGCGTACGATGAACCAGTATGATACACTGGGTAATGTAGGTCTCTAATGGCTATTGCAATTCGAAAACCCGATGAGATCGCCAAGCTCAAAGCAGCTGGCGAGATTGTCGGCAATACACTTCAGTATCTTCAATCTATAGTAAAACCCGGTATGACACTCAAAGAGATCGATGCGCTCGGTGAAGCATATATCCGTGAGGCAGGAGCAGTCCCGTCATTTAAAGGGCTCTACGGCTTTACCGGTTCGGTCTGCACTTCACTCAATGAAGTCTGTATCCATGGTGTTCCTGATGATACAGTGGTCAAAGAGGGTGACATTCTCGGACTGGATATCGGTACAAAGCTTGACGGTTACTTTGGAGATGCGGCAATTACAATGCCTGTCGGTGAAGTTTCCGAAACAGACAAGGCGCTTATAGCATGTTCGAAGGGCGCACTCTATCATGCGATCGAACAGATTAAACCGGGCATGCGTTTTAAAGAATTGACCAAGATCTTGGAAGACTATATTACCGAAGCCGGTTTTGTTCCCCTTCGCGATTATTGTGGTCACGGTATTGGCACCAAACCGCATGATGAACCCAATATTCCCAATTATCTTGAGGGTAAACCCAACCAGGGACCCAAGATTAAAAATGGCATGGTCTTCTGTCTTGAGCCGATGGTATGTCAAAAAAGCGGTACGCCGGTATTGCTTGATGATGAGTGGTCGGTAGTGAGTGATGACGGTCTGCGGACTGCACACTATGAGCATCAGGTAGCGGTGGTTGACGGCAAAGCTGTCATCCTCACGGAAGCAACGGCTTCTTCGTAAACGAAAAAGGATAAACGACATGGCAAAAGATGACGTAATCGAAATCGACGGAAAAGTGGTAGAAGCGTTGCCTAACGCAACCTTCAGAGTAGAATTGGATAACGGGCATGTGGTACTGTGCCATATTGCCGGAAAGATGCGTATGCATTACATTAAGATCCTTCCCGGAGACAAAGTAAAAGTTGAACTGACTCCATACAGTCTTGATAAAGGGCGTATCACTTTCAGATACAAATAGCATACGGGGTGTTGACCGCCCCATGTTTCATACTGCTGCTTAAAATGGTGCGTAGTTATGCACCCCTGCGGGAAATCTCCAAATATAAGAAAAATTCAAGAAACATTTCGGTATAATCCCTGTCCCTATTACTATAGGTAGTAGGAAACTGCGCGAAGAATCTTTGATTGATTCGCACCGATCACTCAAGGGTTGGATGCCCTAAACTCGGTCATCCACGCAAACAAAGGGTGCAAAAATTTACAGGAGTCACCATGAAGGTCAGACCATCAGTTAAAAAGATGTGCGATGATTGTAAAATCATCAAGCGCAAGGGTATTGTACGCGTGATTTGTAAAAATCCAAAACATAAACAGAGACAAGGATAAACATGGCACGTATTGCAGGTGTTGATTTACCACAGAAGAAAAGAATGGAGTATGCACTGACATACATCTATGGTATCGGTTTGACAACGTCAAGAAAAATTCTTGACAGAACAGGTATCAGCTACGACAAGAGAGTTCACGAGCTCACAGATGCGGAAGCGGCAATGATCCGTAACGATATTCAGGAAAACATTATGGTGGAAGGTGACCTTCGAAAGAAAGTTGCAATGGATATCAAAGCATTGATGGATCTGGGTAACTACAGAGGTCTCAGACACAGAAGAGGACTTCCTGTTCGTGGACAAAAAACGAAGACAAATGCGCGTACCCGTAAAGGTAAGCGTAAAACTGTCGGCGCAGCGTAAGGAGTAGCAAAGTATGGCTAAGAAAAAAGCAAAAAAGAGTATTGCAAAAGGTGTTGTGTACGTAGCAGCGACCTTCAACAATACAGTAATTACTGTAACAGACGAGATGGGTAACGTTATCGCTTGGAGCTCTGCAGGAGCACTTGGATTCAAGGGGTCTAAGAAATCGACTCCGTTCGCTGCGACTGAAGCAGTTGCGGATGCAATGGCAAAAGCGAAAGAAAACGGCATCAAAGAGGTCGGGATCAAAGTACAGGGTCCAGGATCCGGTAGAGATACAGCGGTTAAAGCGATCGGTGCGACTGAAGGAATCCGTGTAACATTCCTCAAAGACATCACTCCGCTTCCACACAATGGTTGTAGACCACCTAAGAAGAGAAGGGTATAAGCATGGCAAGATATAGAGGTCCAGTTGAAAAACTAGAAAGAAGACTTGGTGTTGACCTTGGTCTGAAGGGTGAGAGAAGACTTGCCGGTAAATCGGCTTTGGAAAAACGTCCATATGCACCGGGACAGCATGGTCAGAGACGTACAAAAATCAGTGAATACGGTCTTCAGCTTCAAGAGAAGCAGAAAGCTAAATTTATGTATGGTGTTTCAGAAAAGCAGTTTAGAGCGCTTTTCCAGGAAGCAAACAGAAGAGAAGGGAATACCGGTGCGATCCTGATTCAACTGCTCGAGCAGAGACTTGATAACGTAGTATACAGAATGGGATTTGCAACGACAAGAGCATCTGCAAGACAGTTTGTCAACCATGGTCACATTCTTGTTGACGGTAAGCGTGTTGACATTCCTTCTTACAGAGTGAAGCCCGGCCAGAAAATCGAGATCAGAGAGAAGAGCAAAAACAACCCTCAGATCCTCAGAGCGATCGAGTTGACAAACCAGACCGGTATGGTTGAGTGGGTTGACGTCGATAAAGAAAAACTCTTCGGAATCTTTACAAGAATTCCAGAAAGAGATGAGATTTCAATTCCTGTGGAAGAGCGTCTAATCGTCGAGCTGTACTCTAAATAATCGTAGTAAAGGCTAGTTAAATGAGAAAAATTAAAGTTGCACCATTTATGCCGACAGAAGTGGAAGTCAATGAGATCAGCGCGAACCGTGCTGAAATCGTTGCCTACCCTTTTGAGAGCGGTTATGCTGTTACACTCGCACATCCGCTTAGACGTCTGATCCTCGGATCGTCTATCGGGTATGCACCGATCTCCATCAAGATCGAGGGAGCGGCACATGAGTTTGATACAGTAAGAGGTATGCATGAAGATGTTGCCGTATTTATTATCAACCTCAAGAACATCCGCTTCAAGATCAAGGATGAGAGTGATAGAGTAGAGTTAAGCTATAGCTTCTCGGGGCACAAAGAGGTTACTGCACAGGATCTCAACAATGATCAGGTCGAAGTGGTTAACGGTGACCTGCCATTGGCGACGCTGAATGAAGATGCCGAATTGAATTTCACCGTAGTGATAGCCAGAGGTATCGGTTATGTTCCAAGCGAAGAACTCAGGGACGATGTCGATCCTGAAGCCATTGCACTGGATGCATTTTTCACACCTGTCCGAAAAGCGAACTATAAAATTGAGCCTGTCCTTGTTGAGGACAACCCGAATTTTGAAAAGATTGTCTTTGACATTGAAACAGATGCACAGATCGGTCCGGTTGAAGCATTTACCAACGCTTTGGAAGTCATGAACAAACAGCTTTCCGTATTTAACGGTGTGCTTGATGTTGATATCTCTTCTCCCGCGCCTCGCAGAAGTGGTGACGAGAATGAGATCAAGCCCTTCCTCCAGCCGGTAGATTCACTGGGGCTGAGTGCACGTTCATTTAACTCACTGGACAGAGCCGGCATCAAATATCTGGGTGAACTGGTACTGATGAGCGAGACTGAGATCAAGAACATTAAAAACCTGGGCAAAAAATCTCTCGATGAGATCAATGAATGTCTTGTTGAGCACGGTTTTGGTCCTGAGTTTGAACTTGCAGAGAGCACAAGAGCGAATCTTGTAAAAAAATTAGAGCAGCTGAAAGCATAAGCTGCCCCAATAAAGGAAAGATATGAGACATAAGCACGGATATCGTAAACTGAACAGAACCTCTTCTCACAGAGCGGCACTGCTTAAAAATCTCGCGATCGCTCTGACAAAAGAGGGAAGAATCGAGACAACATTGCCAAAAGCAAAAGAGTTGAGAAGTTACTACGAAAAATTGATCACAAAGGCATCTGCCGGTGATTTCAACGCACACAGAGCTGTTTTTGCATTGCTGCAGGACAAAGAGTGTACAAACAAGATCGTTAATGAGATCGCACCTGAATACGCTGAAAGAAACGGCGGCTATACACGTATCATTAAGACACGTACACGTAGAGGTGATGCAGCACCTATGGCGATTATCGAACTCGTATAATCGTTCTGTACTCAGTACCAGGAACTTCCCTGGTACACACTTTCAAAAACATTTTCAAAAATCAAATCTTCCATTGACAAAACAAGCGTTTTAGTGTATAAACACAGTAACAAAACCCATATATGGGTTTATTTCTGAAATTTGATATAATAATAAAAATAAGAAGGAGTACGATTGATCCCCTTTACAGATGAAGAGCTGTTTCCACCAGTAAAAGATGTGATAGAGAAGGTAAGACCTTCCATCAAACTTGATGGCGGAGACATTGAGCTAATCGACATAAAAGACGGTGTGGTTTACGTACAGCTGCAAGGTGCATGCGTTGGCTGCGGCAGCAGCGGAACGACACTCAAGTTTGGTGTGGAACAGCAGTTAAAGACACTGATTCATCCAGAGCTGCGTGTGATGAATGTACCACAAGGCTTCGAAGATAAACTGGATCAATTAGGATAAGATGAGAAAAGTAAATCCAGATCTCTTGTTGGAGCGTGCAGAACGCGAATTTCTTGAAGGTGATTACCAGTTGGCACTGCAGACGTATGGTTTGCTGCTGAAGGACTACCCTACACTTGAAGAAGCAAAGGTGGGGGTATACCTGAGTGATTTGGGTATCGAGAGTGATGAAGAGGCTCAGGCACTTTTTGATTATTATCATATCATTAAGCAGGAGCGTGAAAATGCTGCCGATATTATTGATGGGCTCATTGAATCGCTTTCGACAACCAAAATGCAGCTAAGCGAGTTGCTGGTTGACCCGGTACAGGAGCAAGTGGAATATAGTGACGGCATTCGTTACAGTGACTTTCTTGATTTGGTAAAAAGCCGAGGCAGTTTCAAAAAGGCTTTTGAAGATATTATGTTTTCAACCAAGGTAGTCATTACAGACAAGGATCAGTTCATCGACTTTGTTACCCGGCTGGCAAAAGAGGGATTTGATGAAATGGCACTGAATTATTTGGATGCAACGACAAGTCTTTTTGGCGACGATCAGGATGTGCTTGCCCTTTACAATGTGGTAAAAGGAATGAAAGAATGAAAGTCCCCTTTAATATGAAGGGACATGCCTTCATTACAGATGATACAAACAATGTGGACAGTGATACGCTTTTTCTAAAAACGGCGCAAAATACGCCTTATTTTGATTCACTTGAAACCAAACCTCCACACATTACTCCCAAAGAACTGATAGCCCTGTGGGAACTTGACGATATGCGGGTTGTAGGTGTAACAGGCACCAATGGCAAAACAACTGTAACCGCAGCAATCTACTCTTTTCTGCTCGATCTTGGTGAAAAGCCTGCACTTCAGGGGACACGGGGACTTTTTGCGGAAGAAAAGCGCATAGAAGCAAAGAGTATGACTACACCTTCCATTCTTGAAACACTGCACAATATGAAACAGACCCATGAGCGAGGCTGTAACTACTTTATTATGGAAGTCAGTTCCCATGCTATCCATCAGCAGCGCATAGAGGGAATTACGTTTGCACTAAAAGTACATACCAATGTGACGCGGGACCATCTTGATTATCATGGTACAGTAGAAGAGTACCGTCGTGTCAAAAGCCTTTTCTTTGCAGATGATACGATGAAACTGCTGAACAAAGATGATATCAAGCATATTACGTTTAATCCAAGAAATGCCTACAGCTATGGTGTGGATGAACCTGCAACCTACAAGGTACAGGCGTTCTCTCTGGTAAATGGTATTACCGCCGGTATCAAATATTTGCGGGAAGAGGCGAGTTTCCATTCCCCTATGGTGGGGCTTTTCAACCTTTTCAATCTTATGGCGGCGATTGGTTCCGTGCATCTTTTGACCAAGCGTCCCCTACAGGAAGTGTGTGATGTTGTCGAAAACTTCGCAGGGGTTGCCGGACGCATGGAGGTTGTCAGTACCAATCCGTTGGTAATTGTTGATTTTGCCCATACTGATGACGGGATCCACGCGGTACTTGAATCGATGAAAGACCGGGATATCAGTGTGGTTTTTGGTGCGGGAGGAAACCGTGACAAAGAGAAGCGTCCGAGAATGGGCGCTGTTGCGGGTCGTTATGCCAACAAAATCTATGTGACATCGGACAATCCGCGTGACGAAGTACCGGAGATGATTTTAGAAGATATTCTCAAAGGGCTGGTGGGCAAAGAA
>Ga0256831_1000600_pt1 | contig 18712 bp, 14 predicted proteins | sample 132544metaG_FD_189087 | JGI IMG/M metagenome (GOLD analysis project Ga0256831, IMG submission 189087) | Hydrothermal vent microbial communities from Lau Basin, Pacific Ocean - 132-544 | ecosystem: Environmental > Aquatic > Marine > Hydrothermal vents | place: Pacific Ocean: Lau Basin | collected... | reverse complement strand
GTTTTATATAGGGTATATCCTTCATAGTAATAACTGGCATCAATACCTTTCATATAAATCGCGCTGTCATTGATTTTGTTGGTTAATGCTTGTTTTAGTAACACCTTAATTTCAACATCTTTAACGGGGCTGCGTTCCATCGCAAGCAGATAGTCACCCTTGTCTACTTTACTCCAGTCCATCACTTTTTTTAATTCATGCTTTAATATTTGATCCAGCCAAATACGGGTACTGCGTCCGTTGCCTTCTCGAAAGGGATGGGCGATATTCATTTCAACATATTTTTCTATTATTTCATCAAAGCTAGACTGTGGCATTGTTGTGATATTTTTTAAAGCGGCATCCAGATACATAACAGGTGCAAATCTGAAATTCCCTTTTGCAATATTCACCGTGCGAATTTTGCCCGCAAAGTCATAAATATCATCGAAAAGATAACGGTGAATGCTTGCCAAGGCTTGAAAACTGCCAACCTCTAATGAGTCTAAAAAGCCAGTCGTAAAGAGTTGATGGGCTTTGGCTTTGCTGAGTTTTTCCTCAACTCGGGCAAGTTCTACCGCATCGGTGATATTGAGTTTATTATCTAAAATCATTGCTTACTCCTGTTTGAATAATGTCTCATTCTCACGCAGAAACAAGGGCGGGCAGTTTCACATTGGGCTTTATTGGTCAATGTCATTTCCTGCTCCTTTACACAAACATTTTTGCTAAGCAAGCTTGTTTGATGTTTTCTAATTTTTTAAGTTGGGTTTGGTGTTGGTTGAGTAGGCTGTCGAGGTTTTTAAAGAGGGTGCCTATTTTGGTTTGTTCATCTAAACATGGTGTTTTAATTTCCATTTGACTAAGTTGTTTGCCTGAAATCTCTAAGAATGTAGAGCCAGATGCATGCTTAAGAGCATATTTTTTAATTAAATTCCCAGCTGAATATATGAAATATGTATCATAGCCATTTTTAACTACAAACGACTGAAATCCCTGATTTGTAGAACCATCTTTTTTTAATATAGCCATATATCCAATGCCGGCACGACTTGTAAACAATACTGTATTATTAGCAGGCAAAACCGTGGCGGAGGATTTTTCCAATCCTAATTTGGTTATTTTCTTAACACTGCCATTAGCAAATACTTGGTTCCCTATTTCTGTTGGTGAATACCAATCAATATCACCATCCCAATATTCTGTAATATTTGTACTAGGCGTTCCACCACCGATAATATCTGCAACATCATCCCCCAATGCCTTCTCTTCCCACGCCCCACTAAAGCCTTTAAAACGAATATCTGGCTCGGTTGCGCCTTGTTTGGGGAACATTTTTTCGAGCAGGGATTTTTTAAGGTTTAACAGCTTGTCGTGCTTTTGCTGATGCTGGGCGATCAGGGTGTCGAGCTGTTGGAAATACTTGCCGATTTTGGTTTGTTCTTGTTTATATGGCAAGTATAACTGTATTCGTTGTAGTGCTTCTTGATTAATGTTTGAATTTGCAGAGCTAGTAGAACTTGCAAGAATTTGTTTCCTACTATTAATTGTGGAATATACAAAACGATTAAAATTAATATTCATTTCTATATTTGGTCTAAAACGAATAATAAATCCAGAATATGTTGTATTTTCTAAGCTTTTTGAAATTACAGCAGCTTCGCCTACTCCTTCAGGCTTAACCGAAGAACGAATGAATAAGACATCACCTGCATTAAGGCTATATTCTTTTCTTTGATTTAGGGTACTGAAAGCAAGACCAAGATTACTATTATTTACTTCATTTTTTCCAAAAACGTCTTGTAAATTAATAAAAGGATATCCATGCCCCATTGCTTCTTTACCAAAGTTCATTCCATTTTTTAAAGAACCTATATCCCCAAGACATTTTGCCTCCCATTCCCCACTAAACCCCTCAAACCGAATCGCAGGCACTTTATTTTCTTTACCCATTTTATTCACCTTCCCTCTTACCTTCCAAAAAGGCTTTAAACGCTGTCAAACCTTGTTGGTCAAACTCATTACCCGTAAGTTCATCAAGTAAACCCGCTAGTGTTTGCTCGGTTTGTTGTATCTCGCTTGCCACATCCGCATAAGTGGTCGCATATTTATCTGCTAAAGTTTGTACTTGGCTGGTCAGTTGGTTAATCAATTGCGTGGGTAGCTCGCTTAACTCGTCCAATAATGGCGTTATCCATTTAAAGGCTAAAAGCTGATTGACTTGTTCGTCATTCAAATTTTCAATCGTGGCTTTGGTTTGCAGGTGCAATGTCTCAATGTCGGTTTTTACGGCTTTTTTTAGGGCTTTTTCTTCACTGATTAATTTATTGGCTTTAAGAATTTTAGCTTGATAGCTTTCGTCATCAAAGGTTTCCGTTTTAAATAACTTGGCGGCTTTTATCACTGCCGCATTAACAAACGCATCGCCGCTTTCTTTGATGGTGTCGGCTTCTTTTTCTTCTTCACTAAAGGATTCAAGCAGGCTTTCAAACTCGGCGCTGATTTCACTAAGGCGATTTTCTTTTGTTTTAAGCGCTTGTAACTCGTCATTTAAATGAGTGGTTTGCACTAAATCAAAGGGTAATATATGACCTTTCCAGCCGTCTTGTACTTCGGTTTCTTTGCCTTTGACCTTTTTAGTGATGAGGTTCGGGTCTACCTGTGTGCTGACGGCAAAGCCTTCGGTTTGTAGTATTTCTAAATCGACAGTGATGAGCTGCCACTGATTATCGAGTAGTTGATAGGCATGGTATTTATCAATAAGGGCGATGTTGTTAACGCAAGTATTGGCTAGGCGACTAAACAGCTCATGACTTAATATGCTTTCTTGCTTGGCGATATTGATGCTTTGCACTTTTTGCTTAAGCGGTGTAATGAGTTGGTTTTTTAAAAATTCATCAAAACCCTCAAAAGCTTTGGCATATTGCTGGGCGAATGCGGTAACTTCGCTGTGTTGGGTGATACTGTTTTTTACCTCATCTAGCGCAATGGCAAGTTCTGCTGAGTGTATTGAGCTATTATTAAACAGGCTATGACGCAGTTGTGGGAAGGCTTGCCAATAGTGCTCTAGCTGATTAATTTCATTTACAGGAATACCACCGAGCATAGTGGCGTGTAAGTCCCAAGTTTCGGCTTCATCGGCAGAATCCACATAGCGAGGAATATTAAGATTGTAGTCGTTTTCTCGCAGGGTGGCTTTGCTAACAAGCGTTGAGAATTTGGCAATGGTTTCTCTACTGGTCACGGTATCGCTAATGCGTTTAATATCCGAGGCTTGCAGTTTATTGTTTTTGCCTACTTTGGTGAAGTGCTTGGAGGCATCAATAATTAACACATCGGTTGACTCACGCTTTTGGCGTAAGACTAAAATAACGGTAGGAATACCCGTGCCAAAGAAAATATTGGCAGGCAAGCCAATAATGGCGTCAATATGATTGTATTCGATTAAGTTCTTACGAATTTTGCCTTCTTCACCACCACGAAACAGCACGCCGTGGGGCAAGACAATAGTCATAATGCCATTGGGTCTTAAATGATATAGGTCATGCAATAAAAAGGCATAGTCGGCTTTGGTTTTAGGGGCAAGACCAAAACGTGCATAACGCGGATCGCTGTCTTTGTGGTCAGGATCCCATTGTTGCGAATACGGTGGATTGGAAACCACGGCATCGACATAAAGCGGGTTGTACGAGCCAGCAGGATCATTCTCATCAAAGTACGGCCAATCATCTTCTAGGGTGTCACCATTACGCGTGATAATATTATTGGGGTTAATACCACGCATCACTAAGTTCATGCGGGTGAGGTTGTAGGTATTGGCTTTGAGTTCTTGGGCAAAGTATTTAATGCTGTCTTTATTGTCTATATGTTTGGCAACACTGTTGCCGATATTAATCAGTAACGAGCCGGAGCCGGATGTGGGGTCATAGATTTCTATTTTATCGTTATCTTTTAGGTGGTGGGCAACAATTTCTGACATCAGCAGAGAGACTTCATGCGGGGTGTAAAACTCACCGGCTTTTTTACCCGCATTGGCAGCAAATTTTTCAATCAGATATTCATAAATATAACCCAACACATCGTAGTCTTGCTTGCCATCCATCGGGATGGCTTTAATCAGTTGTAACAGGTCACTAATGGCTTTGGTTTGTTTGGCGGCACTTTCGCCGAGTTTACTTAAGCCCGTTTGCAGGGTGTTAAATATGCCATCAAACAGCTTTTTGTGGTTGCTGTAGATCAGGCGATCAAATGCAGATAAGGCATCACGCACACTGGAGACATCAAAATCACTGCCTTTATCGAGCCAAGTTGAAAATAGATCATCATAAGCAATAAAGTAACCAAGGTCTTTTTGGATGTAGTCAACGATGGCCGTATCGTCTTCGCTTAGTGCCGTTATTTCAGCATCGGACATACCTTGGTCTTTAGCGAACTGGACAAGTTGGTCAGATAAGTATTTGTAAAAGATAAAGCCTAAAATGTAGTCTTTGTATTCATTGGCTTCTATCTTTGAGCGCATCTGGTTGGCAGATTCCCAGATTTTGGCAGCGAGTTGTTGCTTATTCAAGTAGGTGTCCTTTTTGTATTATATCTAGGGATTAGGATTGATATGCATAACAAGACTGTAGAATAACCCGTTTTTCATAAATTTTTAAAATTTTTTTATTTTACACCCGCAACACCTTACAAACTTACAACTAACTCATCCCACTTTTTGTATTTTTTGGCTGAGTTCAAGTTTTAATTGGCGATATTATCTTTGGCATTGGGGGCAATACACGGTGCTACGCTTAGCTAGCCTGATTTCTTTAAGCACTGTTTGGCACTGTTGACAGGCAAGCCCCTTACGACCATAGACTTGTAATTCTTGCTTAAAATAACCCGGTTTGCCATCGCCACCAAGAAAATCTTTCAGTGTGGTTCCTCCTTGAGCAATAGCCAAAGAGAGAATGCGCTTTATTTCTGTGCAGAGTGCTTCATAACGTTTTTTACTGATCTTTCCTGCCGCACGCTTAGGATGAATACCACTAGCAAATAAGGCTTCATTGGCGTAGATATTACCAACACCTACCACAATTTTAGCATTCATAATAAACTGCTTGATGGCTATTTTTTTATTTCTTGATAGTTTAAAGAGTAACTCGGCATTAAGCTCATCAGTAAGAGGTTCTGGCCCAAGATGTTTGAGTAGCGGATGTTCACTAATAGGCTCACTTGTCCATAAGACCGCGCCAAAACGTCGTGGATCTTTTAAGCGCAGGGCATTACCATTAGCAAAACAAAACTCAATATGATCATGTTTGTCGTAGGGCGTATTCGGTTGGACAATTCTCAAACTACCTGACATACCCAGATGGATAAGCATGGTACCGAGATGAGTGGTAAATAATAGGTACTTTGCACGACGCTGTATTTGGCTAATGGAACCGCCCAGCAAATTATCTGGAAGCTCTTCAGGAATAGGCCACCTCAGGCGTGGATTCCTAATGCTAACCTGACGGATAGGGGAGTTTAAGACATGCGCAGAAATACCCCGGAGTGTCGTTTCAACTTCAGGGAGTTCAGGCATAAATTAGAATAGTAGGCTTAACGAGTTATATAAAGCAAATAACACAAGCTACCTTATACTTTATTCGAGATCATCTTCAAAACGACCAAGAGGTCTGTTAAAGGTATAGTTCAAAGGTTTTTCAACTAAGACTTCACCGACATCACCAAAGTTCTCTCCGGGTACACTGAATAATAAACCAATACCATGTAGTGCAAGCCCCAGAGCGCTGCCAACAACGCCTAATGGCCGTGCAACTGCTAAATCAACCAAAACATCGCCCTCATCCAAATCCTCAGAATAGCGACGTTGTTCTGCAAAACTTGTTGATGCTACCACCATTAAAAAGGCAAATAGACTTGTAATTATTAATGTTTTCATTTTTCCAGATCCCTTCTGCAAAATTTTTAAAAAATCAATTGATTCTTCATTATAATAGTCATGTTATTTCTCTAAATCAAGTATAACATCTTGAAAATACTAAATCATTCACATTTTAATGATACTAAAGTGGCTATTTTTTACTCCATAGTCTCTTGTACAGGTAAAAATTCCGTGATGCTTTTTAGTGTTTGTGGGCTTATCCAATAGGCGAGCTTATAGTCCAATCGCACTAATTTTAGTTGTTTATCCTGCTGAATAATAAGGTATTTAATATCCTCTGTTTTGATTTTATCTCCATAAGGATAAGTAATATTAATAAGCAAACTTCTACTCTGAGCACTTGCTTTATCTATTGCAAAATCAACATTGGTTTCAATTTTACTGGCCTGTGCATGTTGCCAAAATTGCAATAATTGCGCAATACTATCAGATGTTATCTTAGGATCATCTGGTGTTAATAACCACTTATTATCTTTGTTCTTTAAAGTTTTACCTAACCAAGATATGGCATTAATATGAGCAGAGGGTGGTAATAAACTCGGTGAGATAAAGGTGTTTAATGCTGATCGCAATTGATAGTAAATAACACCATTAATTAAATGCACGGTATTTTTTCCAGATTGGGCATTATCATCAATGTTCATCACATAGCGATGTCGCTTAACGGGGTCAATACCACCAAAAACAAAACGACTATGATTAAAGCTAATGGTTAATAGTGGTTTGTCCAATTCATAACGATACAAATCCTCATCCGCTGACTCAAAACGTGAATAACTTTGTTTTTCAACCAATGCGGTTAAGGTATCTACTCTTAAGGGATTGGCAGCGAGTGTATAAGGTTGCTCTAAAAACCAGTTATTATTCTCTTTATTAAGCACAATCGTATCGAGATCCTTTCTCTCGATACGAATGGTCGTAATATTATCTCGCTTAATATCAGATAAAAAATACCATTGCTTGGTTGACAAAAAAGGTTGCCACCAAGCAAGCAGTGATAACATAATAGCAACCAACAATAAGATAACATTTATTTTAGCTTCACGAGTCATTAGCGATTACGCCTTCTAAACCAAATAAGAGTGCCACTTAAGATCAATAATGCTGGTATAACCAAAAGAAAGAACATCCCTAAAAATGACAGTTGTGTTGGTGATAAATCAAGAATAATGTCATTTTTAATGCGTCCTGGAATAGCAATAAATTGTTCATCATGGCTAAGCCAGTTAAAGATATTTAAGCCCAGATCAAGGTTACCGGCATTGCCTAAAAAGGTATTGGATAAAAAATCACCATCACCCAACACAACAATACGTTGTTCCTTTGTGTGTTTAGGCGTCGGCTCTTTTACTTTATTGCGTTTTAATTTTGTCTGACGTTGCATGGTCATGCCAATACTAATTGGACCACCAATATCCAGCAGTTCACTATAGTGTACATTGCCCGTTATGGGAGAGCTTTCAAGCCAACTATTCTCTGCTGTGAGCAAAAAAGGAGTGATTTCAAAGGGGCTATTGATAGCATTATTTTCATCACTGTCTTCATGTTCTGTCGCTTCTTTTTCCTTGAGCGTTTCTTCTTTATTTAAAAAGGTGGGTAAACGTTCAATACCCGTTGCCTGAGGAAAAAGTGTCACTGAATCAAAACCTTGATTGATTGGATGTTCTGGATAGTCGGTCACAATCGCATAATCAGGACGACTGATACTATATTGCTCAGTTGTGGGATCAACAACAACACCATCTAAAAATTCAATACCCAATAATTCAGATAAGGCCAATAAACCATACATAGGCTGTGCTTTTTTTATGTCCAAGGGATCACCCAACCATAATAGGTTACCTCCAGAGTTTACATAAGCAATCAGTCGGCTGACTTCACCGGGTAAAAATGCTGTTCGGGGACTAGCAATAACCAAAATAGAAATATTGTCCGGCAAGGCTGTACTTTTAGCCAGATTCAAAGTGCCCAGCAAAAAACCCTGTTTTTTTAAGTGGCTAGAAAAGTTGCTCAGATCAAAATTTGCCTGACGCGTGGGACTGCGCTCACCATGACCTTGGACAAATAAAACGGTGCGTTCTTGTGAACGTAATAGCCGGTATAATGTGTTGCTTAAGTCTTGTTCTGATAATTTTGCCAGATTTTCTTGCCGACCTTCATAACTAATACGCATTTCACCTTCAAGGCGAATATTTAAGGTGCGCATTTTTTCAGGATCAGCAATTGGATTTTCAAAGCTTAGAGAAATGTCTGGCTTAATACGCTGATAACGGGCAATTAATTCTTTAATCGGTTCTTTTAGTTGGCTGTTATTTGTGTAGGAAACAATATCAATAGGTCCCTCCAAAGTATCCAATAATTTAAGCGTTATTTCATTTAGGGAATTTTGACTATTGACTGTCCAATCTGCCAGATAGACATAGCGGGTACTTAAAAACCCCAACAAACCAATAATAATCAAAAACAACAAGATAAAGAGTTTATTATGAAAGTTTCGGTAACGTGTTGAGTGATGACTAATATTCATTTTATTTTTCAATCAATGGGGTAGACGAAGGCGTTCTAAACGGCGTATGGCCAGAGTTAAAAATAAACTAATAAAGAGCATATAGTAAATAATATCCGTACTGGAGAAAATCCCTTTAAGCAAGGGTTCAAAGTGATTCAGCAGAGAAAACCATGACAAGGTATGCTCTGTTGTTTTATCAATGGCATCTTGTACATCGGTACTATTGCCTGCCCAATTAATCATCCATAATAATAATAACAAGCCAAAACTGCTGATTGCAGCAATGGCTGGCTGTTTGGTTAAGGTCGACATATACAGTCCAGCAGCAACAAAGGATGCCACGACTAAAGACAAACCCAATAGTGCTGAGAAAAACTGCCCTAAATCAATAGCCGTACCCAATAGAAGAGAGAGGGGCATCAAGGCAATCATGGCAATTAGGATCATTAAAAAAGATAGCACACCTAAGTATTTACCTAAAATAATCTCACTCATGGAAATCGGTGCACTAAAGAGTAGACTCAGTGTTTGATTTTTTTGCTCTTCACTGATCAGACGCATAGTCAGTAATGGTACGATGATCAATAAGACAATTGCCGCCCCACCTAATAGGGGAGCTACAACCAAGTCTGTTACACCCGGTGAGTGTTCTAATACAGAGAGTTTGGCCTGCATCTGCATATACGTTTCTAGCTGACTTAAAAATTGGTAGCATAAAATAATTTGTGTCACTACAAGAATCGCCCATGCTAAAGGGGATAAAAACAGGTTTTTTAATTCACGCCAAGCGATAATTTTAATCATGGCCAAGCCCCGTTTTTTCATTATCTGCATTATGAGTAGACACCTTAGCATCGCGAGTGAGTGACATAAAAATATCCTCTAGAGATTTTTTTCGCTATAAATTTCATAGAGACTCCATTTCTCTTGAACAGCTAAAGCAATCACCTCTTGGGCAATATCCATCATTTCTTGGTGTGCATTATTACTATCATCCGCTAAAGTGCAATCAACACGCCATTGTTTATTGACAGGTTGAATTGAAGATTCACTAGAGCCAGCCATTAAATTCACCTGTGATGTATTTTCTCTAATAGCATTGACACCATTGAGTGCTAATAGTTTTTCAGTATCAATAGAATGACCACAGGAGAGGCATAGGGTATGACTGTGGATATGCTGATTCAGTTGGGCAATGGAAGAATGAAAAACCAGTTGACCTTGTTTGATAATCTGAACATTATCACAAATGGCTTGAATTTCAGGTAAGATATGACTGGAAATCAGAACACTATGTAATTGCCCCAATTCTTTAATTAACTTTCGAATTTCAACCATTTGAATCGGATCCAGCCCGACGGTTGGTTCATCTAAAATAACAATATCCGGTGCATGAATAATGGCCTGAGCAATGCCCACACGTTGTTGATAGCCCTTAGATAGATGATTAATTATTCGTTGACCATGATCGCTTAGGCCACAACGCTCCTTTGCCACAGCAAGTGCATCGGCTATCTTTGCTTTATCAATCTGGTTTAGTTGGGCACAATATTTTAGATATTCATCAACACTGAGGTCTTTATACAATGGTGGGGTATCGGGTAAATAACCAATTTTAGCTTTGGCTGCAATCGGTTGATCCATTAGGTCTATGCCAGCAATTTTAATACTGCCATGAGTTGGGGCAAGATTACCACTGAGCATTTTCATCGTGGTCGACTTACCGGCACCATTTGGACCTAAAAATCCCAGCACTTCACCTCGTTTGAGGCTAAAGCTAATATCATTAACGGCAATTGAATCACCATCTCGACCACCATGATAGTGGCGTGAAAGGTGTTTGACTTCAATAAGTAATTCCTTATCCATAATTAAATTATCTGGTGACCGTAGTTAACATAGTGAAATAAAAAGAAAGTACCTAAATGCCAAGCCTCTCACCCTGAACCTTTCATTCTAAGCTTTTTATTTTAAAGAAGGGGAAGGTGGGAGCTGAATGTTATCATTTCTGTATGCTAGTATACACCTCTTTGCAAGCTTGCTATTATGAACTGCTGTGCATAATTTGAATTTTAAAATACGTCTATAATAAACCATAATGACCACAAACAATTTATCCTCTGCAACGATTTTAGGTGTTGATACAGGAGGGACATTCACCGATTTTGTCCTCTATCAAAAACAACACTTACGCATTCATAAAGTCTTATCAACACCTCATGCCCCAGAGCAAGCCATTTTAGAAGGTATTGAAGCACTTGGTCTGATGCAACAATTAGCAGAGCTCACCATTGTGCATGGTTCTACGGTTGCGACCAACGCCGTATTAGAAAAAAAAGGGGTAAAAACCGTTTATATTAGCAATACCGGACTGGCCGATATTTTGACCATTGGCCGTCAGGCACGAAAGTCTCTTTATGATCTTAGCCCGAGACCTGAGCCACCGCCTGTAGCATCTGAATTATGTTATGAAGTCAAGAGCCGTGTTGATGCCAAAGCCCAAGTATTAAACACTCTAAATAATAATGATTTGCAACAATTGAGTGACTTTATTACACAGCATCAACCCAAATCAGTTGCCATTAATTTATTGTTTTCTTTTTTAAATAATGATGATGAAATCCGTATAAAAAAACACTTACAAAAACGCTTTCCAGAATTATTTATCTCCTGCTCTTCAGAAATATTACCTGAATATAAAGAATATGAGCGTGGTATTACGACGTGGCTCAATGCTTGGGTTGGACCATTAGTCAAAGGCTATTTACAACGTCTTGCCCAAGCTGTACAGCCAGCACCGTTATCAATTATGCAAAGTTCTGGGGGGACGATTGCTGCCCAAGAAGCCGCTGATCAGGCAGTACGCATGCTATTATCTGGTCCCGCAGGTGGACTGGCAGGAGCAAAATATATAAGTGCCCAGCACACCCGTGTGCTGACCTTTGATATGGGGGGAACATCGACTGATGTTGCCTTGATTGAAGGCGAGTTACAATTAACCAATGAAGGTCATATTGGTGATTACCCCGTGGCGGTTTCAATGGTTGATATGCATACCATTGGTGCGGGTGGAGGCTCTATTGCCCATATTGATAAAGGCGGGGTATTACAGGTAGGCCCCGAATCAGCAGGTGCACACCCAGGCCCTGCCTGTTATGCACAAGGGGGTTCTCAAGCCACTGTTACCGATGCTAACTTAGTGTTGGGTAGACTGTCACAATATGCATTACTGGGTGGCTCTTTGACATTGAATAAAGAGGCTTCTCAACAGGTAATTGCTTATTTAGCCAAGCAATTATCTGTTGATAATCAGGGCACACACAGCACAATTGAAGAAACCGCATTGGGTATTATTCAAATAGCAAATGAACATATGACTCGTGCGTTACGCATTATGTCTGTGCAAAAAGGAATTGATCCTAAGACGTTATTATTGGTTCCTTTTGGTGGTGCAGGGGCATTACATGTCTGTGCTTTGGCCGAAAACTTACAGATGTCTGCTATTTTAGTTCCTATACATGCGGGTGTCTTATCTGCTTTTGGTATGGTTGTAGCGCCTCATAGTAGAAATTTATCAAAAACCATTAATACCTTACTCAAGGATATTCATGCAGAACAATTGCAACAACAGTTTGCACAATTAAGCCATCAAGGAATAACAGCCTTATGTCAAGATGGTATTGATAAAAAAGATATTGTCTGTTTATACTCCGTTGATTTACGTTATGCGGGTCAGTCCTATACCTTAAATATTCCTTGGACACAATTAGATAACACCATAAAAGCCTTTCACCTCTTGCATAAGAAGCGCTATGGTCATCAGCATAATCAAGCCATTGAGTTGGTAAATATTAGAGTTCAGATAAGCTCATCAGAAACAAATATTAAGTTACCAAAACTGCCTCATGCAATAGACAAAGCCAAAATACTACGCTACGAAACATTGTATGGTATTGATAATCCCGTGCCCATTTATCAACGAGCAGATTTACTCTATCAACATCGTATTAGTGGCCCAGCTCTGATTATTGAACAAGCATCGACCACATGGCTGGCTCCCAATTGGCTGTGCATAGTTGACCCTATTGGTAATCTTCTACTCAATAAGAATAATTAATCCATGTATTTTCTATCTTATTATATTCCTACTAATGAGCATCAAAGAGTTAAGCAAGCTTTGTTTAATTGCGGTGCAGGTAAAATAGGATCCTATGATCAATGTTGCTGGGAAATAGTAGGCAAGGGGCAATTTCGACCACAAGAGGGCAGTAAACCTGCATATGGTAAAAAAAATAAATTAACAATACTCTCTGAATATAAAGTAGAAATGGTTTGTGAAGACCACCTTATACAAGATATTCTAGAAACATTATTACATGAGCATCCATATGAACAACCGGCTTATTTTCTCTCCCACACATTAAGTCTTAATGACATAAAAAAATAATAGAAAAGTTGTTTTATTTTTCCTTTATTGTTGCCCCTGAAATCATCATAGATAATCATGCCGTAAGAAGGTATCATGAAGCACGCTTAGCAATTATTACTAATAAATGAAAAATACAATCAACACCAAAGAAATTATTTTTGCCTTATCCAATATCCTTGATATGGCCGACTCTCATCTAGCAATGCACCAACAACGAGTGGCCTATATTGCATGGAAAATTGCCCTTGAAGCCAAACTAGACAAAAGTAAACTCGAAAGCTTATTTGTTGCTGCTTTACTGCATGACATTGGTGCTTTATCTCTAGAAGAAAAAGTTAAAATTACTAAGGGTGAGGAGTCAAACACACAAAGGCATACCATTCTAGGACAAAAAATATTAGCACAAATACCTTGGATGCAAGAGGCCTCATTCTATGTTAAATACCATCATAAACGATGGGATAGTTATCAAGAACCAGAAAAAAATAGTTATTGCCTACCTGCTCAAATACTTTATTTGGCTGATATGGTTGATCGGTTAATTGATAAAAACAAATACATCTTAGATCAAGATGACTATCTTAAAACTATTATTCAAAATTTAAGTGGTGAACATTTTTCACCTAACGTGGTGCAATACTTTCTTAGCGCGTCCAAAAATGAAAGTTTTTGGCTGGATTTATTATCAGTAAAATTACCTGATATTCTCAAAGCAAACAGTCCATATCAAGGGGTCAATTTAACACTTAAAGAACTGCTTCCTGTCACCGAGTGTATTAGAAAAATTATCGACTTTAAATCACCATTTACCTCAACACACTCTGCTGGTGTTGCTGAAGCAGCGGTTGTTTTATCAGATTTATTAAATCATTCTGATGAAACAGCAATCGCTATGAGAAATGCAGGTAACATACATGATATTGGTAAATTAGTCATACCTGAGCACATTTTAGAAAAGGAAGGTCGCTTGAGCGATCAAGAATATCGCCTTATTAAACAACATTCTTATCAAACCTATATGGCTCTATATGAAGTGACAGGGCTGGGTGATATTGTAGAATGGGCATCTTTTCATCATGAACGTTTAAACGGCTCCGGATACCCCTTTGGCCTGCATGCAGATAAATTGAGTGAAGGGGCACGTTTAATGGCCGTCGCTGATATTTTTACCGCAATTATTGAAGACAGACCTTATAGACAAGGTATGAAAAAAACACAGGTTATCGCTTTATTGGAAAAACAATCTTCCGAAGGATTATTAGATAAAAATATTGTTCATACCTTAATTGCCAATTACGACCATTGTTCTATGAGGGTAAAAAGTAAACAAAAAATTGCCAGTGAACACTATAAAATGAATTTTGAAACTCAATAATTAGTCTATAATGCTAATAGAAAATAATCAATTGCTAAGCCCTTTAAAACTTTCTAGGTCTAACTATTGATTAATGATCAATGACTTTGTTATAGTGTTAGCAAGCTTGTTTAACGGGCTAATATAATTATAAAAATATCACTTCCTATTCTATCTTTATTATCTTTGCTTTAATTTTTTGAGGGCACGTTTCTTTCATTAATTGCAGTAAGGATTTATCTATGCCATTTTTAAGTCATGCTCACCTAAAGCAAGTAATTGTTTTTCTGGTTACTTTTTTCTTAACAAATGCCTTTGCCTCCAATAGTACTGAGCCAAACGTTGAATTAGGTATTTCTGAATATTCTAAAATAACACCCATCAAAGGCGCCACAATACCAAAACCAAGTCGTAAATCAACCACCGATCATAGTCAGCTTGAGGCGTTAAAAGGACCCTTTTCTAGTGGTCCAGAAGTCACTAAAGCCTGCTTAGAATGTCATAATAAAGCAGGTCATCAATTTATTAAAAATAAGCATTGGACATGGGACTATAAGCACCCAAAAACAGGCCAACATCTTGGTAAAAGCGTCCTAATTAACAATTTTTGTACTAATGCCCGTGGTAATGAAGGGATGTGTGCCCAGTGTCATGCTGGTTACAATATGACTGATACGACCTTTGATTTTAGTAATGAAAACAATATTGACTGCCTTGTTTGTCATGAGTCCACAGGTACTTATTATAAAACACCTACCACCAAAGGTAATGAAGCCTGTTCCATTATGTTTGCAGGTAAGCCTGCTATTGAATGGGAGAAAGTAGCTCAGAGCGTTACCATGCCCTCACGTAACAATTGCGGCAAATGCCATTTTTACGGTGGTGGCGGTGATAATGTTAAGCATGGTGATCTCTCTTCTGTTTTATTTGATCCCCCAAAAGAGGTTGATGTTCATATGAGTAGACAGGGGGAAAACTTTTCCTGTGTCACCTGTCATGTAGGTGAGGCTCATGAATGGTCAGGTAGCCGTTATGCTATGACAGTCAGTGATGACATTGGTGTAGGCAAACCCGGAATGCCAAGGGAAACAGCCTCATGTGAAAGCTGTCATAGTGCAAAACCTCATCCACTTAATACTATTATGGGCATTAAGCTAAATAGCCACACCAGTAAAATTGCTTGTGAGACTTGCCATATTCCAGAAATTGCTCGGGGTGGTGTTGCCACTGAAGTGGATTGGGACTGGCGTACTATGGGTAAACTAAAAAATGGCGAAGGCTTTAAACTTAAAGAATACACTCAGGGTAATGGCCATCATCGGGCAACTTATAAATCAATTAAAGGTAATTTCACCTATGCAGAAAACCTCAAACCTATGTATGCTTGGTTTGATGGCACAATGACCTATACCACTATTGATACCAAGTTTGATCCCAATAAAGGGCCTATTAATATCAACCACTTTTCTGGTTCAGCAGATGATCCAAAATCACGTATCTATCCTTTTAAACGCATGCATACTACACAGCCTTATGATAAAGGGAATAATACTCTGGTTTATATGTCACTCTGGGGTAATGATGATGCTGCATTATGGGGCAATTATGATTTTGCCAAAGCCATTGCTGCCGGCATGAAGAAAAATAATATTGCTTATAGTGGTGAATGGGGCTTTATTGAAACACTGTCTTTCTGGCCTGTTAATCATATGGTCGCCCCTAAAGAAGGAGCAATGACATGCTCACAATGCCATAGTAAGAAGGGTCGTCTTAGCCAGTTGGATGATGGCAGTCTTTATATTCCTGGTACACAGAAAAATCAACTGCTTAATATTATTGGCTTATTAGCAATTTTTGGCACTCTGGCCGGTGTTTTAGGCCATGGTGCTTTACGTATTGTTGCCACCCGTATGAGGAAAAAATAATGTCTACTCAAACTATAAAACTAATGGTATTTAAACGCTTTGAGCGCATTTGGCACTGGAGTCAAATGGCACTTATTTTTACCTTATTATTCAGTGGCTCTGCCATTTATGGTGTCCATCATCTAGTGGATTTTGCCAATGCCGTTACCATACACACATGGGCTGCTTTAAGTTTAATTATTATCTGGTTATTTGCTACCTTTTGGCTATTAACGACCGGACAATGGCGACACTATATGCCGACCACAAAAAATCTTGCTCAAGTTGCACGTTTCTATGCTTTTGGTATTTTTAAAGGTGAAGAACACCCCTATAGAAAAACTTATCGCCGTAAGCATAACCCATTACAAGCCATTACCTATTTACTGGTTAAAACAATTATTTTCCCCGCAATTTGGCTCTCAGGCATTCCTTATTTATTGATCAGTTTTGGTATTGGTGGTTTCTTAAATGATTGGGGCTTAGCAAATATCGCTCTCATCCATACTATTGCTGCAATTGCCATCAGTGTATTTATTATTGCTCATATCTATTTATTAACAACAGGGCATTCATTTAGTGCACATGTGCGCCCCATGATCACAGGTTATGATGATGTACAATTAACAGCAGAAGAATTAGCTTATCTTAAAGCAGATGAACCTGATTTGCTTAAGGATCATTAATAATAATTAACACTCTGTATCACCCATAAATCTGCTTCTTCTATACAGAGATACCCAAGGATCCTCAGCAAAGATAACTTGGGTGTTTTATCTAATTGCTATCTATAATTAGATATTCCTGCTGTATCTTCATATACCATTTCAATAGCACAAAAAGAGTGATGTAAAAACTGTTTATTACTGGCTGATGATTGGTCACTATGCTCTAGTTTGCTTCTAAGTAACAAATTTTAACATACTGATTTTAAAGCATTTAATCATATAGCGATAGGAACAAGTTCCAGTCCAAGTTGTTTGGCTTTCTGATTAAGATTTTTCACAATTCTTTTTTTATGAGCTTCATTATATTCTTCCTGAGTCTGTGTTTTATAGGCTGTCTTAAATTTGATCATATTATAAAAAATAACGGCTACTTTTCTTGCTGTTGCATTGATTGCTTTAGGTGCACCTAGCCGAGCACGCAATCTCCTATAAAAGGCACCTAAACCACTTTTTGAGTTAGACAGTGCAAAGGCAGCTATCTTAAAAACATGCTTTGCCCGATTTTTAGTTTTTATGGTTTTACTGCTCAGTATTTTACCACCAGAAATTTTATTATTGGGACTCAACCCCATCCAGGAAACAAAGTGTTTTGCTGTTTCCCATTTATCCATATTAATACCGGTTTCAGATAGTATTTTGAGAATACTGTGTTCATCCAAACCATCAATTTCAGTTAAATCTGTTCCACATAATTCATGGAGATAACGGGTGACATTAAAATTCATCGCATTTTTGTTATTTTTCTTCCGACGTTTTTTACTCGATAAAGGTGACTCAGGCGGTTGTTTTTCTAATTGAGAAAGACAATCCTCTATTTCTATATCACAATCTTGCAACTTTTCATGATAAAAATCATAAAGTTCTACAGATTGCTTTAATGTAAATAGATGTTCTTGGCGATAATTACCCATCAGAGATTGGGCGATCACTTCGCAACTATTTTTGCAACGACCGTCCCGATGCTTAGCTAATATTGTCGCATCTCGTTCACCAGATAATATGTCCCGAATAATTTTCATACCCGTCAGGCTTGTGATATCAGTCACCACATTGTCGAGTAATAAATTCATCTGTCTCAATGATTTTTGCATATGTTGAATATGAGTAGCGATTGAAGTAACAAGCATTTCTCTTTGTCGCATGTAGGCTCTAAGCACACAATAATTATCTTCTGGGCGGAAAGCACCTGACAATAGCCCATAAGTATGAAGTTGTTGGATCCACTGACAATCTTTTACATCAGTTTTTCGGCCAGAAACATTCTTAACATGGTGAGCATTCACTAAAAGAACTTCCAACCCTCTACTCTCAAGTATTTCAAATGCAGGGATCCAGTAAATTCCAGTGGATTCCATCGCAACCGTTGTGATCCCTATCTTGACCAACCAGTCTGCCATGGCTTCTAAATCACTGGTAAAACAGCTAAAGTTTTTCACTGGATTTTCATCTAGTGAGTCAGGCACTGCAACATAATGTTCATGTGAGCCAATATCAATTCCTGCCGCATATAAATTAATTTGCTCTAAATGTTTTTGGATCCTTTTTTTATTTGTTTTAGTATTTTTCTTGAGTTTCATTAAGAAATCCCCCATGCTTAAATGTAAGCATGTCTGAACGTCAGATAATCGATAAAACTACATTCTTCTAAACGGGGTCGCTATGCGCCACCAATGATGGAGTCGTTTATCTGGGCTCATGCTGAATACCGAGTTGTGAACTTCAGTGCGATTCCGAGCTTTATGTTCAGGCATGTTCTTTAAATATAGTTGATTATTGATTAATCTTTGCAAGCATTCATACCTGTTACTTTTTGATGGTTGGCCGGCACGGTGTGGTTTGCTTCTAAGTAACAAATTTTAACATACTGATTTTAAAGC
>Ga0256831_1000599_pt1 | contig 18757 bp, 11 predicted proteins | sample 132544metaG_FD_189087 | JGI IMG/M metagenome (GOLD analysis project Ga0256831, IMG submission 189087) | Hydrothermal vent microbial communities from Lau Basin, Pacific Ocean - 132-544 | ecosystem: Environmental > Aquatic > Marine > Hydrothermal vents | place: Pacific Ocean: Lau Basin | collected... | reverse complement strand
TCCTTCGAACAGCGGATAAGCGGTGTTGTAAATATCAACATGAGAGTCATCCTCCTGAAAGCTCATGGCAAAAGCCTTGTTGTATTTTAATGGTGTTTTGGTAACACTTAATGTGTCGGGATGTTGATTGAACAAAATAACCACCGAATCGACCTGTACGGGTTGTGGCGCCTGTGCAAGCAAGATGTTAGTGGCTGTAAATACCAGAAAGCCAGCTAACAGCAATCGATATAACCGGATTGATTTCATCGTTTATTCTTTCGGTATTGAAAATCATATATGGGCGGATAATTGTTATTTGTATTTGTTTTGCGAACTTTTCTTTCTTTACTAAAATAGGTTTTGTTGTTTTCGAAAAACTTATTGTTTTTTGCACCGAAACGCCAGCCAAGGGTGAACTCATGAGAGCCACCCGAATGGGCGTTGATACCACCTATGGGCACTTCGTAAGAGTAGTTAAATGCCAGGCCGCGTACCAGATTTCCTCCCAGGTTTACACCAACAGCGCCACCCGTTCGGTACAAAATACCTGTCCAAAAACGCTGAACGAAAATAAACATAACCGAAAGCTCGTAGTTAAGGGGTTCGGTTGTGGTTTTTCTAAACACCCCATAGGTTTGCATATCCCAATTTTTACTTAGGGTAAAAATATTGGACAGATGGAAAAGAAACTCTTGACGCATATTAAAACTAACGCCCTGCCCGTCTATTACTTCCTGTCGCGAAGCAAACAAGGTAGGAATTGAAAATCCGACATTCATTTTTCTCCAGCTATAATTTAGCCCGAAACCGGCATTAAACTTTGATGCCACCAGACTGGTTATGTCTTTAAAAAGGGGGTCGTTTGGGTCAACACCAATGGCATTGGTATAGTTAATAACGTTTTGATAGAAACTTCCCCAAACGGCAAAATGGATAAACTGATCGTTTTGAACTTTAAGCTTATAGGTATAGCTAAGGCTGGCTTTAAACCGGGATAGGATATCGGTATTATCAAGATACATTTCTCCTCCCAGCCACATTTTATGTTTATAAATGTTTCCGGAAGCATTAAACCGTGCGGTTTGCGGATGGCCGTCAATGCCAGTCCAGTCGGAGCGGTAGTTTAAAAAAACTTCCGAATAGCCTGTAACTCCTGCCATGGCGGGTGTAAGTGCATAAGGGTTAAACAGGTATTGTGTGGTTAACGGAAACTGTTGTGAAAACCCTGTAACACTCAACAGCAGCAGCAATAATATGATATGTATTCGTGTGCTTTTCATGTTATCGAACTATTGTTACAGGCCCGCGAAAGATGTTTCCGTTGGCATCTTCAATTACAAAATAATAGGTTGCCTGTGGCAGCGGGTTTCCTTTATAATATCCATCCCAGTCGTTTTGGTAATTGTCAGAAGAATACACGGCATTGCCAAAACGGTTGTAAACTGTAACTTTTATGGGGAATACAATATCGGTAGTGTTTACAGTCCAAACATCGTTAAAGCCATCGCTGTTGGGCGTAAAAAGGTTCATCACCTTTGATGTTGCAGGGCCGGGTCCCGGGCCGGGGCCGTTTTTTTCCAATGCAAAAAATGTTTTTGTAGTGGTACAACCTCCTTTGTATCCAATTACAGAGTAGGCTCCTTCTTGCGATATTTCGTAACTGATGCCTTTATGGTTGCCATTCCACACCACCGAATCGTAAATTCCAAAGTTTTGAACAATCATCACAACAGGATTGTCCTGTGTAAAATAAACAGTGTCGTTGTAACTAATTACCGTGCCATCATCCGATTTTAACTGTAACTCATCGGGTTGTGAAATAACAACCGTTTTGGTTGTTGAATCTTTACATCCGAAGCTGCTGGTTACCAATAATTGTACATTATAGCTTCCAACTTCCTGATAATAATGAGACGACTCAAAATAATTGCCCGTTGAACCATCGCCAAAATCCCAGTCCCATTGTGCAATCTCACCAACAGTTACTGTACTTGAATCGTGAAACAGAGTGGTTGTTCCCAAACAGGTGTTGTTAAAACTAAAGTCGGCCACCGGATTATCGGCCACCGGAACCGAATTGTAGGCTACATCCATTTTTCCTGAGAAATAAATCACCCTCAACCCCACCAAAATGTTGCCGGGAGTTTCAAAAACATATTTAACCGTATCTCCCGAAGCATCTTCAAATTCGCCGTCTTCGTTTAAGTCCCATTTAACGGCCACCACCGAATCGTTAGTTTGAATGCTGGCAATCAGTGTTGCGGTGTCGCCAAAACATACGCTATCCCAGGTAAAGTCAACAATACTTTCGTACGATACCTGTGTCACAAAATTTTTCCGAAGGGTACATTGATGAACGGTATAGTCTTTTGTTATATCCACCCAATAATTGTCAAATCCCTCATCCGGTGCCGGTACGATGGTTGCCGAATCGGTGCCTCCGTTGCTCCATAAATAGCTAACATCATCGTTTACACTCACCCATAGGGTATCGGTTGAGCCTGCTAAAATGGCGATAGTATCATTCTGCGAAGCGGTAATAACAGGCGTGTTATATACCGTTATTGTTGCTGTATCTCTCGCTGTTTTTCCGTCTTGTGTAACCACTTCTACCCAATAATCGGTGGTGGTTTCAGGTGTAACCGTAATGCTTTGTGTTACCGAATCGTTTGACCAAAGATACGACTGCATATTATCAGGTGCCGTTAATGTTACAGTATCTCCGGTACAAATGGTGTCGTCGGGAATGGTAAACTCATATTTACAAAAGTCGAAGTCAACCGAAGTACAGATTCCACACAGCATATCCTGATATTTTGCAACACTGTCGGGATTGGAAATCATACGTAAATAGTCGTACATTATTAAACAGTGCGCCGAATCGGGGTTTTGTTGCGCTTGTGAATACGCATTGTTAAACAATTGGTAAGGTGTTGGCGGGTTTCCTCCGTCCCATTGTAAGTTAATAAGCGCCGAATCGCTGTTGTATTTGTAATTGGTTTGATTGGCACCGGTAATATTTACACCTGTAATGTGCTCGTTGCTGGTTACAACAAGGGTAAGCGCATAATAACGGTAATCCATGGGCAGGTTATCGGCTGAAAATGTAATTTCGAGTTTATTGTTGTTAACGGTTTGAATAACATTAATCTTTTGTTTCAGATTAAGGTATTCAAAAACTTCCTTTGCCGATGCCACCCAAATGTTATCCAGTCCATCCCGGCCGTAAGCACTGGCAACCTGATTCATCTGCCCTTGAAAATCAGAAAATGAAATTTCGCCGGTTTTATCAAAACCACTACAGTAATAACTGCCAATTAAATGGTCGCCATTTTGACTTTGAGCGGCCAGTTGGCTGATGTCGTTAAACAGGTTAGAGGTTATGTGGCTTCGTTTTAATTCGAAATTATAAAATGAAGAAAAGTTTGACACATTAAAGGGGTTGGGAACCGCTGCTGCACTTTCGGAGTATATGGCAAGGTTTCCGGCTGTCTTGGCTACATTAATCTGACTTTGAGCATTGTTGGGAACAACATAAATGTCGGGATGATACTCCGGCTGACTAAAGGATTCGTTAAAGCGATAAGTCGAATAGCTAATGTTTCGGTTTACTTCATAATAATCGTCGGAGGAAGGAGGGGAGGTCATTCCCTGATTGGCCACATCAAAAAAAGCAGCCCACAATGTTTGTATATTCGACCAGGTTAAAATATCAGGGTCGGTATCATGCACATCAATTCCCTGCTGATTAAAGGAGTAAATATTGGTTCCCATCTTAAAAAAAACAGGGTTGTTAATAACGCCTGTGGTAAAAAAGAGACCCGGATACCCGCTAAATCCTCTAAAATAGTCATACACTTTTGAAAAAACGTCGATGTTGGCATTGTCCATTTGCAGGATAACGCCAAAGTCTTTATTGTATCTAAGGGGTGTTTTTATTACCTGCACCGAGGCGGAAGGATCATTGTCAAAAGCAATCGTAATTTTAATGTTTTCAAGGGGTTCCTGCTGTGCATAGCTTTTGAACCCCATTCCAAAAATTAGAATAAACAAAAGAAATTTTAAGCCTTTTATCTGACAATGCATTTTAAAATGTACGGTATAAAAAATAATATTATTGCAAAAGTAAAGATAAAATGATTTCACAAACAGAAGCTAATATTTTATACCTTTTTGTTAAGACTGTTTTATTTTGATGTTTTTACCACATAAGCACCCCAGCTCGCCATCGGGCCATATAATTTTTCTGCTACATCGCAGCTTAAAAAAAGAATTGAATCAATACTGCCCGGATCAAGGTCGTTAAGATGCCTGCCGGGAAGGGGTGTATCATCTACTACCACTAAAATATTATTCTGAATCGACAGAAGCTTCAAAAACGCCTGCTTCGGACTATAAAACTTTTTATTATTAAAGATTATTATAAAGCCTGATTTCAAATATTCATCAACTTTATTACTGTAAACTATTATATCAGTATCATACCTGTTTGAGTGGGTTTTTATTTTTCGTTCCATATTCCCACATATTATTTGTTGGTTGTTGGAGTAAGCTCTAAGTTCACTGATTATATTTTTTAACTCACCGGGTAATCCATCAATCATTTCTATTTGAAATGTTGTATTGATGCAATTGCGCCAATATTTTTCTCCGGTTTTCAGTTTGTGTAAAATCTCTTCATCGGGGTCGGTTTCATTAAAATTATAGGCTTCTGTCCCTTTTTCATTATTCTTGTAAAAGGAGAAAAGAAGTTTTTGATATCTGACATTGGGGCTGTTTGAATTAAAAACGATGTATCCAAAAAGTATTACTGCAGTTATGGCTATTAAAACATGAATCCGGCTTTTCGATTTTTCTTCCGGCGAAACGATTCCTGAATAAAATGCGTAGCCAAAAATAATTCCCGTAATAAAACCACCCAGGTGTGCTGCATTATCAACTATAGCATTCGTCAATCCTGAAGCAATAATGTATAAGGCATATACCAACATGCTGGGTAGAATAATTAATCGTGTTTTTTTACTTACCGTACTGGTTGTAACAAGCGATATATAAATGCCATACAACCCCAATATTGCTCCCGATGCCCCGACACCAATGACAGCAACGTTCAACCAAATACTTGTAATATTGGCTGCAATGCCCGAAATTAAATAGGCCAAGCCAAAACGAATCTTTCCTATAAGCGGCTCAAGCAAAATAGCGATAATTAAAAACGCGTACATATTGGCAAACAGATGAATAATACCACCATGAACAAAAAGAGCCGTAATTAGTCGCCAGTATTGTCCGTTTAGTGTCAGTAGTTTATAATTGCCACCCCACTTTATTAAATCATGTATTGAAGGCGAAAACAGGTTGGTTCCCGAAGCAACCATGGCAACAAATATTATAATATTTGCATAAAGTAAAAGAGGGGTAAAAAAGTATGTTTTTCCCGGAATAACAAGTTCCGATATTTTAAAATGGCGGCCGGACTCTATTAAATCTTCGTTTTTTTCGTGTTGTTTTATTTCATTTGCTATTTCCGCTTCAATCTCCTTAAGATTACCCGAAAAGGTTGGGCATATTTCTTCAAAGTCAGCGTGCTCTCCGGTTAAACTACAGATTATTCCCCGTTTTTTATCAAAAGCCTGATGTTTGCACCTGCTGCAAAAACGTAGTTGTTCTTTTCTGTTCATTTTAAATTTTAATGCTCCGGTAAAAATAACAAAAAAGGCGAAGAGCATGCTCCTCGCCTTTAATGCTTAATTATTTAAGACAATTAATGTTGTACAATAATTTTAGTAGTGGCACTTGTTTTGTCGGAGGTAACCACAACAAAGTAAATACCATCGGAAAGATTCTCAGTTGAAACACTAACGGCTGATGATGTGCTGTGATACTCACCAATTTTAACATTAAACCTGTTGAACAACTGCACTGTATAGTTATTGCCCGGCATATTTTTCGTACTGATGGTTGTTTCATTATTAGCCGGATTAGGATATGCTGTTAGCATCATTGGCCCTTCGATTTCAAAGTTAGCATCGCTAAAATCTTTAATGGTGTTATCCAAAGTGCTATAAATTTTAACTTTGTAATTGGTTCCTAACGTTTGAGAGACAGGAATAGTCCATACATAAGTTGATCCTGTAACATTTGAAGCAATGGTTGAGTTAAAACTTCCGCCTTTCCACAACTCAATGTTAACGGCTTCGGGCAAATCGTCTTCCCAGGTAATCCAATAGTCGTTACCTGCTGTCCACACTTCACCTCCGTTGGGCTGATTGATGGTTACGTATGTACCGGCAGATGCTGCTATGGTAAAGTTGGCATCACTAAAGTCCTTTAATGCTCCGTCAACGGTACTGTAAATTTTAACCTTATAATTAGAACCCGGTGTGGTTGCAGTCGGGATATCCCATGAGTATGTTGATCCCGTAACGTTTGAAGCTATGGTAGCATTAAACGAACCACCTTTCCATAACTCAATATTAACGGTTTCCTGAAAGTCATCATTCCACGATATCAGGTGCGAAGTGCCTCTGGCCCAGTTTTCCCCTCCGTTGGGTTGATAAACCACAACATAGGTACCGCTTGAAGCTGTAATATGAAATTTTGTATCGCTTTTGTCGTACAGATGGGTTGGGTCTAAAGTGCTCCGCACATAAATCCTATAGTTATTGGCAATTGTTTGGGTGGGGCTGATTGTCCACGAATAGGTTGAGCCTGTAACGTTGGTAGCAATGTCGCTAACTTTGGTATTGCCCTGATAAAGTTCAATATCAACCGGCTCCGATAAATCGTCGTTCCACGAAATAAGGTGAGTAGTTCCTCTGGCCCAGCTCTCGCCGCCATTGGGTTGAATAACTTCAACAAAGCTTCCTGCCGAGGCGTTGATGTGAAACCTTGAATTGCTTCGGTCGTACAGGTGCGTTGGGTCAAGTGTACTACGAACATAGATTTTGTAATTGTTTCCGGTGGTCATTGTTGGGTCAATGGTCCACCAGTAAGTTGAACCTGCAATATTAGTGGCAAGATCGGCAACTTTTGTATTTCCTTTATACAATTCAATGTTAACAGGTTCAGTAAGGTCATCATTCCACGAAATAAGGTGCGTAGTTCCTCTGGCCCAGTTTTCCCCTCCGTTGGGTTGATAAACTTCAACAAAGGTTCCTCCTGATGCGGTGATTCTAAAATGTCCGTTGGTTCTGTCGTATAGATGGGTCGGATCCAGGGTGCTGCGAACATAAACCCTGTAATTGTTGGCCACTGTTTGTGCGGGGTCAATGGTCCACGAAAAGGTGGAGCCTACAACATTTGTGGCGATATCGCCAACCTTTGTGCTTCCTTTATACAGCTCAATATTAACCGGCTCCGGAATATCATCATTCCAAGAAATGAGGTGCGTAGTCCCTCTGGCCCATTTCTCACCTCCATTGGGCTGATATACCTCCACAAAAGTACCGGCGGAAGCCGAAATTTTAAACCGCCCGCTTGTGGCGGGAGATGTTGTTGCATTGGGAACCGTTGATGAAACCCTGATTTTATAAATCTTTGAACTGTTTGCCAGTCCTGTGGGTACGGTCCAACTTAATGTACTTCCTGTTGTAGAAGCGGAAATAACTAAGTAGGGTGAATTATTTTTTAACAGTTCAACGGTTACAGGTGCTGATAAATTATCGTTCCACGAAATCAGGTAAGTGCTTCCTTCAGCCCAGGTTTCGTTTCCTGTTGGTTGTTCAAGGGTTATAAAACCTCCTGTCTGATCTACCAATTTAAATCGATGGGCACTTCTTGAATAATAGTTGTGAGCCAGATGGCTTCTGACTTTAATTTTGTAACGATGGCCAATGGGATAGCCGGTTGTGTTCCAATAATAGGTTGAGCCGGATACATCTGAAGCAATAAGCGAATAGGTTGAGCCGCCATTACTACTTACCAACACATCAACTCCGGAAGTAAAATTGTCAACCCATGATATAACATACGTACCACCAACTGTCCACTCAATGCCGGGATCGGTTGGTTGAAGAAGCGTGATGGAAGGCGTTTGTGCTTTTAGCTCCATGTTTGAAAACAGAAACAAAGCCACAAAGCTTAAACCGAGTGAATAAAATATTTTTTTCATGGCTGTAAAATTTAGATTATGCTATTATATTTTTCAAATACCATACCGATTTATATAAAAACATCCTAATCAATGTTTTAAGTATTATATATGAGGGTTATCACCTGTTTTGTTTCTGATTTTGACACAATTTGTACAAAAAAGAAACCGATTATAAACACATTGGTAATCAAATTATTGAAGCCTTTATTGATTTTTGAATAAATCAACCGGTATCGGCTTTTAGTGTTTATAATCGGTTCCCTGATAACTATAGGTTATCTACTCTGCTTGTTAATGTTGTATAATTACTTTTTTTGTAACTCTGGTTTTATCTGAAGTAGCTACCACAAAGTAAATACCATCTGCTAAGCCCATTGTTGACAAGGTAGTCGATTTTGAATTGGTTTGCAATTCGATAACCGGTTTGTTAAACCTGTTAAACAGTTGAAGGGTATAGCTATTGTTATCAAGCATGTTTTCCATATTAATGGTTACATGGTTGTCAGCAGGGTTAGGATACACGGACATCATAGTTTGTGGAACAATCTCAAAATAGCCATCGCTAAAGTCATGTAAGTTAAGGCTATCCAGCGTACTGTAAACTTCAACTTTATAATGAGTATTCGGATCCTGGGTAACAGGAATAGCCCATGAATAAGCTGAACCTAAAACATCGGTTGCGATATTGGAATCATAAACACCATTTTTCCATAATTCAATATTAACTCCCTCTGTAAAGTCGTCGTTCCACGAAATCCAATAGCTTGTACCGGCAGCCCAAACTTCGCCTCCGTTGGGTTCTAACACTTCAACAAAGGTACCGGTTGATGCAGTAATATTAAAGTTTCCATCACTATAATCGTGCAAGTGTAAGCTGTCTAATGTACTATAGATTTCAACTTTATAGTAATCAGTTGCTGTTGTTGAAGGTATATTCCAAACATAAGTTGAACCTAAAACATCTAAAGCAATTGTATCGGTAATGGTGGAACCGTGTTTTAAAACTATATTAACTCCTTCCGGAAAATCATCATTCCACGAAATAAGATGCGCTGTACCTCTTGCCCAGCTTTCACCGCCATTGGGTTGATATACTTCAACATATGTTCCGGTAGAAGCAGTAATGCTGAAAGTGCCACCATAATCATAAACATGGGTTGGGTCTAAAGTGCTTTTAACATAAATTCTATAGCTTCCTGTGGCCAATGAATTGTCAATGTTCCATACCCAGGTAGTCCCCACAACATTGGTGTCCAAAGTCGAATAGGTATGTAATGACATATTATATAACTGAATATATACCGGTTCAAAAATATCATCATTCCACGAAATTAAGTGAGCTGTTCCTCTTGCCCAACTTTCGCCGCCATTGGGTTGGTAAACTTCAACATAAGTACCGGTTGAAGCAGTAATTCTGAAATAACTGTTGCTACGGTCATACACGTGGGTTGGGTCTAAAGTGCTACGAACATAAATATAATAATAACCTGTTGTGGAGAGTGTATTATCAATATTCCAGTCCCAGGTGGTTCCCATAACATTGGTGTCCAAGGTTGTGTAAGTGTGTGTTGATGAATTATATAATTGAATATATACCGGTTCAAAAACATCATCGTTCCATGAAATTTTGTGAGTAGTTCCTCTGGCCCAATATTCACCGCCATTGGGCTGATAAACCTCAACGTAAGTTCCTGTTGAAGCAGTAATTTTGAAATAGCCGTTGCTTCGATCATATACTTGAGTAGGATCTAAAGTGCTGCGAACATATATTTGATAGTTGGTGGCAGCATCGGTTGTATCGCTAATTGTCCAATAATAAGTTGTTCCGGTAACGTTGGTGGCAAGATCGGTATATTTTGTGCCGCCTTTCCAAAGTTCGATATTGACAGGCTCGGTTAAATCATCGTTCCATGAAACAACATGAACAGTACCTCTGGCCCAGCTTTCGCCTCCATTGGGCTGATATACTTCAACATAGGTTGCTGAAGAAGCAATAATTTTAAAGCCGCTGCTTACTGCCGGGCTGGTGGTTGCTCCCGCAACTGTTGAAGAAACCCTGATTTTATAAATATAACCCGACGCAGCCAACCCTGTTGGAATAGTCCAGTAGATAGTGCTTCCTGTGGTGGAGGTAGCTAACGTATCAATGGGAGCATTATTTTTCAATAGCTCAACCATTACCGGGGCAGTAAGATTATCGTTCCACGAAATTAAATACTGATGGCTTTCCGACCATGTTTCTCCCCCGGTGGGTTGCTCCATAGTAATGGAGCCGTTGGTTTGGTCAACCAGTTTAAACGTATGCCCGCTTATATCGGAATAGCTGTTTGCAAGGGTGCTTTCTACTTTGATTTTATAATGGGTACCCAAAGCAAAGCCCGTGGTATTCCAATAATAAACCGACCCCAAAACATTTTTTTCAATGGTGTCGAAAGTAGCACCATTATCAGCTGTTAATAAAATATCTACTCCGTGAGGGAAATTATCAACCCACGAAATAACGTATGTACCACCTGCTGTCCATTCAATACCCGGGTCAGTGGGTTGAAGGAGTGTGATAGTAGGTGTTTGAGCCGAAAGCCGTAATCCTGCAAAGAGAAAAACAACTAAAGCTAATCCAAGTGAATAAAATTTTGCTTTCATGATCGAGAATGTTTATAAATACTTTTAATTTTCTATTTTACAATTGATAACTTCAAGGTTTTTACGTAATTATTTAAATTAAGTTTCAAAAAATAGACCCCGTTTTTTAATCCATCTGAAGAAACCTGAATGTAATGGGTACCCGGATTCATATAATTATTATCTAAACTTTTAACCTGTTTTCCGTTAAGGTCATAAAGCGTGGCCTTTACCAATGAGTATTCTTTTAGGTTAAACTTTAAATTGGTAACCGTACTAAAAGGGTTTGGATAGCAAACCACATCGGAAGCGTTGGTAATGTTTTCATCAACCCCAACTATCATCGATGAGTAGGCAGCATCACATAAATAACCGAGATAAACTTCTGTTTTTGCAGCATAACTATAAAACATTTCCAGCGGTGCCTCCTGGTTTTGCGTCCAGCCACCGCCATCCCAATAGTAGTAATTACCCGTTAAGGCATTGCCGTTGTCATCGTAAACATATTGTTTCATGTAATTGTTAACCCAATTGCCATTGTCCCAAAGAAAAGCTATTTCAGTTTCTGTGCCGCCGTAATCGCCGTAGCTGTATGTATGTTTCTCAAAATTAATCCAGTTATTGTTTAGCCATTCCTCACCAGTGCTTTCTTCAAGATAATCAAGGTCGTTGTAAGTATAGGCATAATTCAGGTTGTTAACCCAAACCGAATCATTCCAGATTTTATTTAAATCATTTGTTTTTTTATTGGCTTCATTGTAGGTGTTGGTATCTTTGGAAATATGAACCCAAACTCCGCTTTGCATTTCGTCATACGTTACCGTAATCATATTATTATTGGCATCGTACGTGTGTACATATTGTTGATCTTCGCGCCATGCTCCCGCCAACCAGACTTCTCCTAAAGCTGTTATAAGGTTGTTGGATGCATCGTATGTGTAAATTTCCTTGGTTAAATTAGCCCAATCGCCATCCGACCACATTTGAATAACATGCGACACAACTTTTCCTCCCGTGTTGTACATGTAAGTATCCATCTCGTTATATTTCCAAACATCATCTTCCCAGATTTCAGATAACGAACTTAAAAGGTTGTTTTCAGGCGAATAGGAATTGGTGGTTCTGCTTGAGGGAATCCAACTGTTGTTATCCCAAAAACTCCACACCGAGGTGAGTTTGTTTCCGGCTTCATCATAAGTACACTCCTGAAGGGTTGAATTTTCCCAACTGCCATTTTGTTCAACCTGAGTAATGGTTGTTAACCGATAACCCTGATCGGAATAAGTATAAATATACTTTTTTGGAGAGGCCGAAACGGAATAAACGGTGGCTGTATCAATTACAAATATTAAACCGTCTTCACGATTTGTTTTATTGTTTTTGCAATAATTTACCGGATCCAATGTATGCATAAAATCATGATAATATTGCATATATTTTCCGTTCGCACTATTTTGAAGCTGGTATTCGGTGTTATCAACACCGGCAACTGCATTTTGCCCATAAGCTATAAACACAGAAATCAATACTATTAACAATGTTTTGTAAGAAAGTAAATCCGCTTTAACGGATTGATAATTACCAATGTATGAATTTATTTTCATTTGTTAATGATTAAATGCTTGTTTCAAGACAATACAATAAGGCAAATATAGTAATATGGCATGTTTAAAACAAATTTATTTGCCTTATAACTCGTATAAATAAGCCTTTTACATAAGTTGATTTAGTTAGAAATAAGAAATTTTAACACGATTTTTAATCCATAAAGTTTTTGGGTAGCAACATTTGTGCTAATCTTATCATAACTTTGTCCCGAAAATTTTTCTTAGAAAATTATTGTCAAATGAAAAAGATATTGTTTTTAGCGGTAATTGTAATGTCTTCGTGGGCTGCCATGGCACAAGTAAAATTACCCCCTCCGGGACAAGGCCACGAACCTGTAAAGTCGAATCCGGAAGCAAAACCCCTTTCAATTAAAAAGACCAGTAAACACAGCAAAGAAGAAGTTTTAGCAGCCAATAATAAAAAACGCGCCTACAACCTGTTTAAAGAAGGGGTTAAGCATTATAACAACAAAAGCTACGAAAAAGCCATTGCTTCTTTTCGTGAGTCGGCATCGGTTTATCCGGCCAACGCAAAAGTATATTATAATCTTGGCAAGATATATCAAATGCAAGGCGACAATAATCTTGCAAAATCATATTATATGGATGCTGTAAAATATGACCCCAACGATTCGGCATCATTGGTTTCAATAGGCATCATTTATTTTAATCAGAATAATTTCCCCAAAGCGTTGGAATATTATAATAAAGCGCTTAAAGTTGCTCCGCATTACGGAATGGCCTATTACAATCGCGGGACAATTGTTGGTATGAACAAGCAATACGACAAAGCAGCAGACGACCTGACAAAAGCCATTAACTTAGGGTTTGAAACCGAAAAAGTTTATGTTAACCGGGGGCTTGCCTATTTTTATTCGAAGAAAACTGATAAAGCTTGTAAAGACTGGAAAAAGGCTGCTTCCATGGGTTCGGCTGACGGACAAAAAGCCTTTGATGCCTATTGTACAAAAAAATAATTTTTAAAAATACCTACTTTTGGTGATTCATTTATTTTGCCAGATTGGTTTCATTTGCAGTAAAATTTACAAATGAAAAAGCACTTACTTTTCTCTTTATTAGCTCTTTTTTCCGTTCAGCTTTTTGCTCAAATCGGAGGTATATCGGGCTCTAAGTTACGTTCTTATTGTGTGGACGTTGTTGACCATCATCATATTGAGTTTGAGCCGGCTTTTTATTACGGACAAAGTCGTTATAACTGGAACAATGACAAGGAGCTTCAAAGTAGTTTTCTCAGCCCTGACAGTGTAAACAGGTATTCCGGAGTAGGAATGCGGTTTACTTACGGATTGTTTGATAAGTTGGAAGTAGGGGTTTCTATCCCTTTGGATATGAAAACCGGTTTGTTTGGCGCAAGATACGTATTAATGCAGAATAAAGAGGTGGGACTGGCACTTATGGGAGGGATAAATATTCCCATGGGAGAAGGAAATTTTAACAGAGGTGTAAAAACTGAAGACAACACAACTCAGATAGGGATTGGTGGTGTATTTACTTATCAAAAAGGAGAAAAATTTTCGGTGGATGCGAATTTGGAATTTGACCGTTTTTTAAAGGAACCGACAAGCACCAAAACCGGAACCATTTATACAAGCGTTGATGCCGGATATTATGTTTTTAACCATCAGCTACAGTTAATTAGTGCCGTTGGATACGAACACAGCCACCTTGAAACAACTTTAAATCAATCGCGGTTGACCATTTATCCGGGGGCAACCATTGAAGGTAAAAATTTTATCATAGTACTTACTTTTCCCTTTGACGTTTACGGACGTAATGTTAATAAAACAACCGGGTTTTCTCTGGCGCTTACGCTTACTTTTGAGTAAACAACTTAATTGAAAACGCTAAGAAAAAATTTATTTTCTAAAATAGTTTAGTTTTACTTTTTCAAATTTAATAAGGCAAAATCCTTTTATCATGAAAAAGTATATCCTTTTATTAGTGTTGGTAACAGCTTTTGTAAGTACGCTGGCTGCCAAATCATTTATTCTCACTGCTCCCAACGGTAAAAATATCGTAACGGTAAACGTTGACAAAAAGGTTAGCTATCAGCTTGCTGTTGATGGAAAAAGTGTGATTGAACCCTCTTTTATTTCTCTGACGGTTGGTGATAAAATACTTGCTGTAAGCGGAAAATTTAAAAAGGCTGTTACAACTTCTCACAGTGGCATTCTTCGTCCGCTCGTCAAACAAAAATCAGCTGAAATTGTTGATGCATACAACGAACTGAAGCTGGTTTTTAAGGGATACGATATTTTGTTCAGAGCCTATGATGATGGGGTTGCCTGGCGATTCGTATTGCATCAAAAAGGGGAGGTAATTGTTAAAAACGAACAGGCGGAATTTAATTTTGCAGATGGTTACAACATTTGGTTTCCTGAAGAAAACAGTATGATGACTCACATGGAGAGGCTCTACCTGCATACTTCCATCGACTCCATTGATAAAGGAAGGTTTTCGAGCATTCCCGCTTTAATTGATGCCGGCGTTGCTAAAGTAGCCATTACAGAATCAGCACTTTACGACTACCCCGGTATGTATCTCCAATCGGAAGGAAACCATCGTTTTAAAGGGATCTTTCCGAAATACGCTTTGGAAGAGAAACCCGTTGACCTTTCGCAGCGTGGCGGCGACAGGAATATTCCGGTAACCAAAAGAGCAGATTTTATTGCCAGAACATCGGGACAACGAGCTTTGCCCTGGCGTGTTATCGCCATCGCTGAAAAGGATGGTGACTTAATTACCAATCAAATGGTGTTTAAACTGGCACCTGAACAAAAGCAGATAGATTTTAGCTGGGTAAAACCCGGAAAAGTTGCCTGGGACTGGTGGAATGCGCTCAATCTTTACGGGGTGGATTTTATATCGGGAATTAACACTAAAACCTACGAATATTATATCGACTTTGCATCGAAATACGGCATCAACTATATTATTCTTGACGAAGGTTGGTACGTGCTGGGCGACTTGATGAATGTGGTTCCCGATATTGATATGGAAGAAATTATTAGCTACGGTAAGAAAAAAAATGTAGGCATTATTTTATGGGTAATTTGGAAAACCCTTGACGACCAATGGGAGGATGCTTTTAACCAATTTGAAAAATGGGGTGTTAAAGGAATAAAGGTCGATTTTATGCAACGTGACGACCAATGGATGGTTGATTATTACTGGCGGGTTGCCCGGGAATCTGCCAAACGCCATTTGTTGGTTGATTTTCATGGAAGCTATAAGCCATCGGGGTTGCGGCGTGCCTACCCCAACGTTATCACAAGGGAAGGAGTTCACGGGCTTGAGCATAATAAATGGGGAAAGGAAGAAACACCGGGCCATGATGTAACAATTCCGTTTACACGTATGCTTGCCGGGCCAATGGATTATACCCCGGGTGCCATGGTAAATGCCACGAAAAATAATTTCAGAGCCATTTGGAGCCGTCCTATGAGTCAGGGAACACGCTGCCACCAGCTGGCCATGTACGTGGTTTACGAAAGTCCGCTGCAGATGCTGGCCGACAGCCCTTCGCACTATTACGACGAACCCGAAGCCATGGAATTTCTTTCAAAGGTGCCAACGGTTTGGGACGAAACCGTGGTGCTTGATGCAAAAGTGGGTGACTATGTTTTTGTTGCCCGCCGGAACGGAAAAGAGTGGTATATTGGCGGAATGACAAATTGGAATCGGCGTGAACTTGAAGTTGATTTTTCCTTTTTAAAACAAGGGAAGCACACCATAACCATTTGGCAGGATGGTGTTAATGCTGATAAATATGGCAACGATTTTAAGATGGTTACAAAAGAGGTATCGGCTTCCGATAAGATGAAAATTCATCTGGCACCGGGTGGTGGTTGGGCAGCACGAATTTATTAAAAAATTAAGCCATGGATATTAAAAACCATATAGCAAAAGTTTTTTCTTTCGGTAATGATGAATTACTGAAAGAGATTGTGTTATATGCTTCCGAAAAGCATTTTCCTGCCAACACCGAATTGGTTAAGGAGGGGCATTATTTAAAGGTGTTACCACTTGTGTTAAACGGTCTTGTTAAGGTTTTTACCAAGCATGAAGACAAAGAGCTTTTACTTTATTACATCACACAGGGCGAAACCTGTATTATGTCGTTTGCATCGGCAATAAATGATGAGCCAAGTCAGATTTACGCCATTACCGAAGAGGATACCCATGTTATTTTAGTTCCTGTTGACAAACTTAAACAGTGGGTAAAAACCTATCCTGAATTTAATACGTTACTTTTTAATCAGTACAACATCAGGTATCACGATTTAATGAGTACCATTCACATGGTATTGTTTAATAAGATGGAGCAACGGTTGTATAAATACCTTACTAAAAAAGCCGAACATATAAAAATCAAACATTTAAAAATATCTCACAAACAAATTGCTTCTGAACTGGGTACGGCAAGAGAAGTCGTTAGTCGTGTAATGAAAAAGCTTGAAACAGAAGGGTTTGTGAAACAGGAAGGGAATTCAATATTTGTTTTATAGTGGTGACTTATGTCACTGCATAGTAATTGTGCCAGCACTATTTTTGTGGCATCATTAAATTCAAAAAATAAATATTATGAAAAAAAATGTAGGATCAACCGACAAAGCAGTACGGATTATTTTGGCCATTATTATAGCCATACTTTACTTTACCAATGTTATTACCGGTACTTTGGGAATAGTGCTGCTTGTTTTTGCAGCAATATTATTACTTACCGCTTTTATTGGATTTTGCGCTCTTTATGCGCCGTTTGGAATTAGTACATGTCCACGTAAGAAATAAGTGAGTTAGTGTCAAGTCATGTATCTTTTGGCTGTGAGATTGCTTTGTCTTTTGATATTTATCGGAAGCAATCTCAATACGTTATTTTGAGTTTGACATGACTCCAGGCTTAAAAAGCAAGACAAAAGGTACTCCCCTTGTTTTCTATGCTTTCCACGGTAAGTACAGTTTTTAAAATTCGGGCGTATTCATTACAAAGAATTAGCCCCATTCCGGAGCTTTTTTCATTATTGGTTCCCGGCCGGTTAAAATCAAAATTCAAATCAAACACATGTTCTATCTTGCCTTTTGGTATTCCAATTCCGGTATCTGCAACACATAATTTAATTCTGTTGTTTTCTTTTTTCGAGAAAACCTTCACTTTGCCATTTGTTGGCGTAAACTTAACAGCATTACCAATGAGGTTTTGAAATATATGTGCCAAAATTCTTTTATCGGTTTGTAAAAACAGGTTTTGGGACACCTCTATTGTAAAATCTATTTTCTTTTCCTCAATTGAAGTGTGAAATAGTTTTGAGGTTTCAGTTAATACGTTGAAAATATTTTCATTTTGAAACAACGGTTTAATAAGCCCCTGTTGGCTCCTGCCCCAGGATAGCATATTTTCCAACAGCACATAAGTTTTTTCGGCACTATTTAACAAGGAGTTGATATACCTTTTTTTATCTTTGTCGGCCAATGAATCCCACGACTTATCCAATAAGTCCAACAAACCCAGCATCCCGTTAAAAGGGCCTTTTAAATCGTGGCCTATAATTGAAAAAAACTTGTTTTTACTTTTGTTCAATTCAATCAGTTTATCATTGTTTTTTTTGGATTGGACAAGTAGTTTCTTTCTCTTTTTACGTGTTTTTATTAATGCCAGCAACAAGATTATTAATACTATGGAAAAAAGAAGGCTGACCATTATTTCATAATTTTTTACTTTTAGTATTTTTTCATGTAGTATCTCTTTTTGTTTTAACAGCTCAAAATCTAACTTTCTTTCTGCAATATACTTTTCAATTTCGTAGGATATAATTTGATTTTTAGCTACTTGCATGTCAATAGTGTCATCAATAGATTCCAGCTTTTTAACATGTCGGAGTGCCTGTTTATAATTTCCTTTTTTCTCCTCTAATTCAGCGAATGCTTCAAGTGCATTTTTTTGATAAGAGAGTATCCCAAGACTGTCAGCAAGCCTCAGTCCTTTGTGTAAAAACTCATCTGCAATTTTTATTTTATTCTTTTTTAGATAGATAGTTCCCAGGTTAACTAAAACCGCTGCCCGTATATCATTTCGTTGCTCATAATATTTATTATTCATGGCTTTCTTATAGTAATATATGGCAGAATCATACGCCTGCTGTTCAATGAATATATTTCCCATATTTAGCAGGAAAGTTAATTTATAAAAATCACGAAAGCTGGGTGATGCCGACTCAACTGCTTTTCTGTTATAATAAACTGCGGAATCAAAATCAGGCTTAACCAAAATATATAGTTGTGCGAGATTGAGGTAAGTGGATGGTAAATTACCAAACCCTTGTAAACTATTATTTCGGGATACTACTTTAAAAAAATAATCACGAGATTTAGTAAAATTGTTAAGTTTAGAAAAGAGCATGCCGTAACCATTATAAATATATAGCAGTAAAGT
>Ga0256831_1000598_pt1 | contig 18765 bp, 13 predicted proteins | sample 132544metaG_FD_189087 | JGI IMG/M metagenome (GOLD analysis project Ga0256831, IMG submission 189087) | Hydrothermal vent microbial communities from Lau Basin, Pacific Ocean - 132-544 | ecosystem: Environmental > Aquatic > Marine > Hydrothermal vents | place: Pacific Ocean: Lau Basin | collected... | reverse complement strand
GCTAAAAATAGATATTAGAAGTAAAAATCAATTTAGGAAAGTAGAAGTAGAGAAAATTATAATTATTCCGAGAGAACTATTCTAATCTTTGAGCCATAAAAGTAGCTTTTTCAAAATCTTATCCTTGTTAGCCTGAACAATTACTTTAATATTTTTGGGAACACTGTTTTCTGAATATACTTTAATTGGAAAATCCAGATTATTTGCGACATTTTCAGAATTATCTATTAAACCTTTAGCTGAAAGAGGATTTGCAATAAACAATTTCTGTGGATGCAAACCGGCAATTAAATCGGGCAAATCGTACTCTTCGATAGCTCCGGCAACAGTCGACAATACGAAGGGAGCATTATAGTCATGTTCCATTGCAATTTCAGCAAAACTCAAAAATGGTTTAACGAGACCGATTTTCTGAATACTCTTATCAAAATATGCTGCATGAAGCAATTCGCTCCCAAGCCCGTCAACAGAAATTGCGGAGATTGAACTGTAGTCAGAAAGATTGGTTTTGATAAAATGAGTCATTCTGACTATATCTTCTGCACGAATCCCAACAATTGATTTCCCGGTTAAAATACCGGAGAACCAAAGATTAAACGAAACATTATCGATGTAAACATCTCCTTTTAGGTAGCCCGGTCCAAGTTCGCCAACACCAGGAAGGTCGCCCAATAGAACAGTGTAACCTTTTGCAACAAGTTGTTTCGTGAGACAACTATTGTTCACAGCATAATCTTTACCTTTTTCGTGCAACAAAAGTACAATTTCGTTTTTGCTGTTTTTTGAAGGAATAAATAGTGCAAGAGGTAGCATATAGTCGCCACTTCCGCGAATTATATATTTTTCCAGTATATAATCCTCATTAACAAATCGTCCTGAAAAAATTTCATTGCCAAATTCTTTGGGAAAGGAAAATCCCGAAAATTTAATTATTGATTCTGCAAGACCCAACAAATGTTTATCGGCATTCAACCGTTTTAATTGGAGTGATGCAATTTGTTTCTCAACATTTTTTTTGTTTACAGAATATATTGTCTCAGCATTAAACGAAGTGGTCATCTGCCCGGTTTTTGTAACCTGCAACTCTTTTTCTGAAATAGTAGCAACATCTTCATCAGTAGAATCTCCCGGATTATTCAAGTGTTTCTGGAAAAAAGCATAAGTTGCTTCATTGTTGTTTTTTACAAATCCGTGAACATAATTTCCTTCCGATTTCTGTAAATTATCCTCTTTACCAAAAGCCCGATACGCAATTTTCGATTCGCCATAAGTTTCCCGAACACCCTGAATACTAAAAAAATCACGCGTTGTGCCAACAATTAGCGTGGGTTTTGGTGCTCGGAGTTCAATAAAATCAGGATGGTCTAAACCTTCCTCTATCAAATGGAAAATATTTTGTTCTGCATCTTGTGGGCCAAATGATTTAAAAAGATATTTGTAATTAGTTACGAAACATGAGGGAGCAGCCGCCAAAATTCTATCGTCAATTGCCGAAATAAAAGTTGTTGATGTGCCGCCGCCGGAAAGCCCCGTCATTCCAATTCTTTCAGGGTCAACTTCCGGTCTCGATAATAGGTAATCAATAGCTCTAATACCATCCCAAATAAAATATCGTGCCGGCGAATAACCCGAAATAAAACACTGTGCACCGGGATACGAATGTTCGATTGTTGAAGAGAATTTGGATTTTCCCAACCCATCATCATAATACTGCAAACGTTCTCCCTGCCCTATTTGGTCGTATGCGAATACGATAAAACCCTTTTTAACCAAATTAATAATTAAATGCTGATAAATATCTCGTCTGAAACTTTGTGTACTGTGCCCAATTGCATTGAGAATTGCCGGTGCTTTATCTGTAATATTGTCAGGAACAAACAGTGCTGCTGTTACATAATAACCCGGCATCGACTCGTAAATTATTTTTTCAACCCGATAATCATCTCTTTGAATTACACCAGTAATCTGTGCATTTAAAGGCGTTTTTTCGGGAAACGACCCAATAATATTCATCAATTTATCTCTTACCAGAGTTTGTCTTTTTTGCCAGTCGTCTTCTGTTTTCAACTTAGCAATTTCCACCTCTCTTTTATCGAGCTGCTCAAATGCAATCGAACCAAAATACTTGTAAAGCGAGTTTTCTGCATCAGAATAATACTTCCAATAATTAAACAGATTAACATCGTCTTGAGCATGCAATGATTTAAAAAACCCAATAAGAATTAGCGAGATTAGTAGAAAAGAATACTTCATTATCTATTTTTTATTTAAAATTTGTGTTTACAAATCTATGATTTTTTTGCGAAATAAATATCCGCTGTTCTGTTTTTTTGATTTTGTCCATTGGACAGTTTCGTGGCATTCGATTACCCACAGGCAAAAACCAGAAGGTTAAATTGTTTTTTCTTTTGGATTCTCAACAGAATAAATTTTACTGCAGGCAGAGTAGCAGCATCGCACAAACAGATGTTTTGAACGACTCCGTAAAAACGCCATATTCCGGTATCGAAGAAGAGACAATTGCAGATGCTATTTTAGACCGGCTGGTATACACCTCACACCGGATTGAATTGAGAGGAGAAAGGTTAAGGAAAAATATGTATTTTTGCAGTAATCAAAATGCTAAATTATGACCAGAGAAGAGATAAAAGAACTTGCTATACGTTTTAAAGATTCAGAGCCGAAAGAGATTATTTCGTGGGTTATTAACCGTTTCGGAGATAAAGTTGCATTATCCTCCAGTTTGGGAGCAGAAGATCAGATACTGACCGAGATGGTGGCAGGCATCAACAAAAACACTACAGTATTTACTCTTGATACAGCTCGTCTTTTCCCCGAAACGTATGACCTTATTGATCGTACTTCAAAAAAATACAAAATAAAGATAAAAGTATATTTCCCCGACCATAATGAAGTGGAGGAGATGGTAAACAAAAAGGGTATTAACCTTTTTTACGATAGTATTGAGAACAGAAAGGAGTGCTGCAAGATACGCAAGCTCGACCCTCTTAAGCGTGCTTTCTCAGGATTAGATGCGTGGATTTGTGGATTAAGAGCTGATCAGTCGGTTACCCGTAAAGATTTGGAAGTGGTAGAGTGGGATGAGAATAACGGACTGGTTAAAATCAACCCTTTGGCTTTCTGGAGTGAGAAGGAGGTGTGGGATTACATCAAGGATAATAGCATACCATACAATCCGCTGCACGACAAAAAATATCCCAGTATCGGATGCCTACCTTGTACAAATCCGGTAGAGCCGGGTGACGATATCCGTGCCGGCAGGTGGTGGTGGGAAAACCCCGAAACCAAAGAGTGTGGACTTCATGAAAAACAGCCGGCACAAGGCAAACAATAAAATTCTCCAAAGTAGAATAGAGCGGAGAGTTATAGTTTATTCATTTTTTAGTTAACAGACATGAATATTGAGGAGCTGAGAGAATACTGCATTCAGAAGGAGGAAGTTACTGAGGGGTTTCCGTTTGATGAAACAACATTGGTTTTTAAGGTCGCCGGAAAGATGTTTGCTCTTACTGATCTGGAAGGTGATTTGTCAGTGAATTTAAAGTGTGACCCTAACGTTGCAATCGGGCTGAGGGAGAGTTATTCTTGTGTCAGACAGGGATACCACATGAGTAAAAAACATTGGAACACAGTTGATATCGACGGGTCGGTATCTGATAAGTTGGTAAAAGAGTGGATTGACCACTCCTACGATCTAGTTGTTTCAGGACTGCCGAAGAAATTGCGTACAGCACTTATGAAAAAATAATTGCCACTTTTAGAGTCCAAAATTATCAACCATGAAAAAACTATTCCGCTATTTCCTGCAGGGTTTACTCTATATCGCACCCATTGCCGTTACCATTTACGTTATCGTTTCCACATTCACCTGGCTCGATGGACTACTACGAAATCTGGAAATATTTAACCGTGAGCCCTTTTCTCAATTTAGCTTTCCGGGGCTCGGATTTCTTACTATACTTATAACCGTTACTTTGGTTGGCTCTTTAGGACAGAGACTAATAACAGCCCCTATCTCAGCTTTCTTTAACAGGATGTTAGAGAAGGCTCCCCTAATAAAAGTTATCTACTCATCGGTAAAAGATCTGCTGTCGGCGTTTGTGGGTAAAGAGCGAAAGTTTGACAAGCCGGTTTTAGTATCACTAGACGATACGGGAGTATTGAAACGTTTGGGATTTATAACTTCGGATGATTTGAGTGAATTAGGGATAGTTGATAAGATATCCGTCTACCTCCCTAGTTCGTATGGTGTTTTAGGCGAACTCTACATTGTTGCACCGGATAAAATAGAACCTATTGAAGTAAACTCAGCCGATGTAATGAAATTTATTGTTTCAGGAGGGGTAACAAAAGTAAAATAGTAACAGCATTTGGCATTTGTTATTAATCGTTCTTTTTGAATAAGACAAAAAGAACGATTAGTTTAGTAGCTTAACTGATTTATTAACTCTCAATCATGGTAACCAACAAAAATATAAAGCGACTTTTCTCATCAGTCCTTTTCCTTATTTCAGGGGGTGTGCTCCTCTCTACAATGGCACCAACTGTAAGTTTGTGGGATTGTGGTGAGTTTGTCTCATGTATTGCCAAACTTGAAGTTGGGCATCCTCCCGGAGCTCCTTTCTACCTTCTGTTAGGTCGGTTTTTCGCTCTGTTTGCTATCGACACATCGCAAATTGCTTACTGGTCGAACCTGCTTTCGGTGGTTGCATCTGCCGGCACTGTGGTACTTCTATTTTCAATACTAACACACATGTTTGGGCAGCTCTTTCCTGAGGAGCTCTCCACTCCACGTAAATATCTTAACATTCTCATACCTGCATTTATTGGAGCATTAGCTTTTTCATTTACCGATACATTTTGGTTTTCGGCTGTTGAGTCGGAGGTCTATGCCCTGTCAATATTTTTCACTGCACTTGGAGTGTGGGCAGTATTTAAGTGGGAGGAGGAGTTTGCAAAAGGAAAAAATGCAACACGCTGGTTGATATTTATCAGTTATCTTATGGGGTTGTCAACAGGGGTGCATCTGCTTAACCTGTTAACCATTCCTATTCTTTTTCAGGTTGTATTTTTCCGGTATTACGAGTTTACATGGAAAAGATTTTTCATCTCTCTAAGCTATGGTTTGCTCATTCTGGGAGTTGTTCTGTTTGGTTTTATTGAGAATGGGCTATGGTTTGCGAAAAAGCTTGAGCTCTTTTTTGTGAATGATTTGGGAGCTCCTTTCAATACCGGATTGATTGTATCTGTTGTAATCCTTTTTGGCGGACTCTTTTACGGTATCTTCAAAACAATTAAAAATCGTCCTGTACTACATTTTGTATTAATTAATACTTTGGTGTTTTTTATTGGCTACAGCTCCTATGCACTTATCATTATCCGGGCAGATGCCGATACTCCCATAAATCTGAATAACCCGTCAAATGTTTTTGCTCTGGAGAGCTTTCTTAACCGTGAACAGTATGGTGATAAGCCACTGATTTATGGTCCTTCGTACAACTCTAAAAGTACAGGAATTGAGTACAAAGAGTCGTATCGGCCAAGCGGTGACAAGTATGAGTCATTCAAAAAGCTGGGTAGCTACACCTACAACGACAAAGATAAAACACTATTTCCACGGATGTTCAGTTCGCAACAACAACATATTTACGGTTATAACCAGTGGGTTGATGTCCCATTAAAGGGCTCAACCCCTCCATCGTTCTTGCAAAATCTGAAATTCCTATTTAACTACCAGCTAGGTCACATGTACTTTCGCTATTTTATGTGGAACTTCTCAGGAAGACAGAATGACGAACAGGGTAACGGAGGCCCTTTGCGAGGAAACTGGATAACAGGAGTTAAAGCGATTGATGCCGTACGACTCGGTAATCGCGAACACCTCAGTTACGGCGAAGAGAGTAGCAAAGCAAACAACAAATATTTTCTGCTGCCTTTTATATTTGGAATTTTAGGAATATTCTTTTTGAGCCAACAGGGTAAAAAAGGGAATCACTACCTTCGGGAGATTCTTCTGCTTTTGCTGATTACCGGCCCCGGAATTGTGCTCTACCTCAACCAAACACCCTATGAGCCCCGCAAGCGTGACTATGCCTTTATAGGGTCATTTTTTGCATACGCCATCTTTATTGGGTTTGGAGTGTATGGGTTGATTCATTTTCTGCGTAAGAGATTCAATGACCGTTTTGGAGCTCTGCTGGCGACCATCCTCTCATTCATGGCTCTTCCATTGCTTTTGCTTGTTAATAATTATGACGACCACAACCGGTCGGGGCGTTATCTGGCGCTGAACATGGCAAAAAGCTATCTTAACAGCTGCGACAAGAACTCCATTCTTTTCACCTACGGAGATAATGACACCTACCCGTTGTGGTATGCACAGGAGGTTGAGAATGTACGCCCCGACCTGCGTGCTGTGAATTACGGTTTAATGGGTGCCGACTGGTGTGTAATGCAGCAGTACAACAAGATTAATGATGCGGATGCCCTGGCTCTAACCATTGACAAGGAGAGGTACAAGTCGGGTAATCTGGATAACGCCCTTCTTTTAGACAAGAGTAAAGAGCCGGTAGAACTGAGGAAAGTGATTCAGTTTATAGGCAATAACAGTCAGAAATCTAAACTCCCTCTTCAGAATGGTAAGTATATCGATTACTCACCAAGTAATAATTTTATAATTGAGAATGGCGATGGCACCTCTATCCTTTGGAAAAACCCTAAACAGGTACTCTACAAAAATGATATTGTCTTTATGGACTTACTCTCCAACGGGATAAAAAAGAGAGCAGTTTATACAACAATAGGCTCTTCTTCCGATATCTATCAGGGGCTGGAGCCTCACCTGCAATTGATTGGCCCCGTGTTCAAACTAACTACCGAAACAGGTGCTGATTCAACAAAAGGGTATATTGACACTGATGTGATGTATAACAACTATATGACCAATATTGTACTGGGTGAGCAGGGTGATGCCTATTACGACCACTACTCAAAAAGTACTTTCGATATTGCGAGATACAGAATGAACATTAACAGGTTGCTGTTGCAGCTGTTAAACGAAAAGCGTGTGGACGATGCCAAAAAGGTAATTATGAAATCTCTGGCCGAGTACCCCATTGAAACCGATCCTTACCATAGTGGAAATGTAGATTTTATTAAACTGATGTGGATGGCCGGATTAAAAGAGGAGGCAGGAGAGAAGTTTGAACTTCTGACAAATATTCATCTGCACAACCTCACATACTTCATGTCGCAAAGTGAAGATTTTATGCCTCTGATTAGTTATGATGCTAAGGAGGAGATGAAGTATGAGGTGAAGCTGAAGAATGCACTAACTCAATGTAATCAGAAACATTTACTGGAGCAGCTAAAACTTGTTCAGTAAAACATTTTTGGTCTATGTCGTTTGTAGAGGGTGAAAAGCAACTAGAAAGCTGTCATAAATTAGGGTTGACAAACACAACTATTTTAAAAATCACAACGTTAACTAAGGTTATTGCAAGCAACGCAACTGTTCTATTCTAAACTCCGCTAAGCAACCATTAAAACACTATCGCTTGTGAGTTGTAAACCGTTTTCTCCCCAAATAGTGCTATCAGAGTAATTCGTTGATACCATCATCTCAAAATAATAATTAGTCGTTATAATTTCAGGTTAATAAAAAATAAGTATTTTTGGAAAAATCTTTTCTTCATAAAAAACATACCTATACAGAAATAAATAAAAGATGAAGCAATATAATCGTTTAAACATCATTTTCGGATGGCTGGTTTTTCTTCTTTCAGCTGTTGTTTACATTAGTACTATTGAGCCTTCAGCCAGTTTTTGGGATTGTGGGGAGTTTATTGCAACAGCCTACAAGTTGCTTGTTGGTCATCCTCCGGGAGCTCCTCTCTTTATGATTTTGGGTCGCTTCTTCTCTCTCTTTGCTCCTGATGCAGCGGGTGTAGCAGCTACCATAAATATAATGTCGGCATTGGCAAGTGCCTTTACTATACTTTTCCTCTTCTGGACAATCACACATCTTGCAAAAAAGATAATGATTAGAGACGGTGAGTATGAAACATGGAAAGTTTGGGCAATCATTGGCAGTGGACTGACCGGTGCATTAGCTTATGCTTTCTCTGACACTTTTTGGTTCTCTGCCGTTGAAGGTGAGGTTTACGCCATGAGCTCCTTTTTTACTGCCATCGTTTTTTGGGCAATAATGAAATGGGAGAATGTTGCTGATAAACCTTTCGCAAACCGTTGGTTAATTCTTATAGCCTATTTAATGGGGCTCTCAATTGGTGTTCACCTGCTGAACCTGCTTGCTATTCCTGCTATTGTAATGGTTTACTATTTTAAGAAGGTTGAGGTTAATCGCAATAACACAATCAAAGCGCTTGTTATTTCAGGAGTGTTGCTGGGTGGTATTCTATACGGCATCATCCCGGGACTGGTAAAGGTTGCCAGTTGGTTTGAGCTGATGTTTGTTAATGGCTTCGGGTTACCATTTAATACAGGAGTGATTGTCTATTCCATTCTTCTGATAGGTGGACTTATTTACGGTATTTTGTGGACACATAAGCATGGACATGCTATTCTTAATACTATTATTCTAGGAATTACTGTAATTGTAATTGGATACTCATCCTTTGCGATGATAGTTATTCGTTCATATGCAAATCCGCCTATGGATCAGAACTCTCCCGAGGATGTATTTTCACTAATGTCATACCTTAACCGTGAGCAGTATGGCGACCGACCTCTTATCGTTGGTCAGTACTACGATTCTCCTGTCGATAGAAAAACAATGGACAGAGAGAAGGGAAGACCCGTTTATATCAAGAAAAACGGCAAGTATGTGATTAGTGAATATAAACCATCCTACATTTTTGACAGCAGAACAACAACTGTTTTTCCACGTATGTACAGCAGAGAGGAGCGACATGTAGCGCAGTATAAAAAATGGACTAATCTGAAAGGAAGAAAGGTTAGGGTTACGGGTGGTGATGGACAATCTAAAGTTATTACTCTTCCAACATTCTTTGAGAACCTGAAATTCTTCTGGGAGTATCAGGTGAAATATATGTATGTCAGATATTTTATGTGGAACTTCTCGGGTCGGCAAAATGATATTCAGGGGAATGGTGAAATTGATAAAGGAAACTGGATTACCGGAATCTCGGCTATTGACAACAGTATGTTGGGAGACCAGAGCCTGATGCGTGACTCACTGAAAAAGAATAAGGCAAACAATAAATACTACCTGTTACCACTTCTGTTGGGGCTCATCGGAGTGTTCTACCAATACAATGCCAACACTAAAAACAAGGAGACCGGAGAGATTGATAATGCAGGGAAGCATGGCTTTTGGATTGTAATGCTCCTCTTTTTCTTAACCGGTCTTGCCATAGTTTTATACCTTAACCAAACGCCACTGCAACCCCGTGAACGGGATTATGCTTATGCTGGAAGTTTTTACGCTTTTGCTATATGGATTGGTCTGGGAGTTTTGGGACTTGTTGAGGTGTTGCGAAAAGTTCTACCCGGAAAAATAAGTGCTGTTGCCACAACTGTGGCTGCCCTGATTCTTGTTCCAGGTATTATGATTAGTGAAAACTGGGATGACCACGATCGCTCACAAAGATATGTTGCTCACGATTTGGCGTGGAACTATCTTCAGACTTGTCAGGAAAATGCAATACTTTTCACAAATGGCGATAACGACACATTCCCTTTATGGTACATTCAGGAGGTAGAGGGAGTGCGTACCGATGTGAGAGTATGTAACCTTAGCTACCTGCAAACTGATTGGTATATTGATCAGATGAAGCGAAAAGCTAATAAGTCTGACCCTTTTCCACTTTCAATGAAACATAAACAGTATGTGTCGGGTAAGCGTGATGTTGTATATATTATACCTAGAGAACAGTTCAAAGGTAAGCGCATTGACCTGAAGGAGGCCATTAAGTTTGTAGCAAGTGATAATCCTAAAACAAAGCAGATTCCACAATACTCCGGTAATATTGACTACATTCCGGCTAACCGCTTTTACCTGAAAGCCGACAGCCTGAAGGTGTTACAGGAGGGTATTGTATCTGAAAATGCAGCCCATCTTATCGAACCTCGTATTGATATCGATATTAAAAAAAATATGATAATGAAGAATGAGTTGATGATATACGATCTTCTCTCAAACAATGACTGGAATAGACCTATCTATTTTGCAGTAACTGTTGGAGCAGATAATTATGCCGGACTGCAGGACTATTTCCAGCTTGAAGGTTTCGGGTATCAGATTGTTCCTATCAAAACCAAGAATAGCAACATGGAGTACGGAAGGGTTGATACCGAGAAGATGTACGACAATGTGATGAATAAATTCAAGTGGGGTGGATACAATAATCCTGCTGTTTATCTTGATGAGAATCACAGACGAATGGTAACAAATATCAGAAATAACCTCACTCGATTGGCAAATGCTCTGCTTGATGAGGGGCAAAAAGAGAAGGCTGTTGATGTTTTAAATAAGTTGATGGAGGAACTTCCTCCCGTCCTTGTCCCTCATAACCATTTCAGCATATTCCTCGCCGAGGCCTATTACAAAGCAGGAGAGTTTGATAAAGGGGATGAGATTATGAGAGATGTTGCCAAAGAGTTTATGCAGGATATAGCATTTTATAGTTCACTCAGCAGCAAAAAGAAACAGTCTATAATGGGCGATTTGGAACGGGTAATGGCTATCTATGGAAGGCTGCTGCTACCAACTGTTCAAAGGTACAACAGAAAAGAGCTGTTAAAAGAGTTAGAGAGTGAATATTCAAACTCTGTACAGAAACTGAAATTTATGAAGGGGTGATTAGAAGTTGGAGTATCCAACCACCGGCATGGATAAGGCTTATTTTTAAAGATGCCCTTTGGAGGATGGATAAAGATGAAAAAACGATCTTTCTGACTTTTGATGATGGTCCCGTTCAGGAGGTTACTCCGTGGGTGTGCGATGAGCTGAAGAGAAGAGATGTGAAAGCTACATTCTTCTGTGTTGGTGAGAATGTGACCCAGCATCCTGACATTTACCAAAGGGTTATTGAGGATGGTCACAAAACAGGAAATCACTCGTTTAACCACCTGCCGGCCTGGAGATGTTCAGGCAAGGAGTATTTTAGAAATATTGAGATGGGAATGAGTCAGATAGGGTCGAAGCTGTTCCGCCCACCACACGGTCAGCTTTACCCTTGGCAGATGTCAAAGCTAAAGGGGCTTTTCAGTAGAGTGGTAATGTGGGACGTGTTGAGTAAAGATTATGACAAGAGGCTATCGGCTGAGGAGGTGTTTCAGAATGTGAAGCACCATGTCAGACCCGGGTCAATAATAGTTTTTCACGATTCGGTTAAGGCGTGGCCTCGGTTGAAAAAAGCTCTGCCCGAAACACTTGATTATTTGATTGGCCAAGGATACAGTTTCGGCCTGTTGTAGTTGCTACATAGTTGAAGAATTGGGGATAAAAATAAAAATTTGAATTAAACATGAATATACTTTTATTAGGGTCGGGAGGTCGTGAGCATGCTCTTTCGTGGAAGATGGCTCAGAGTGATTTGTTAAGCAAGCTTTTTATTGGTCCGGGAAATGCCGGTACAGCAGAGGTTGGTACAAACGTACAGCTCAACCCCAACGATTTTGATGAGGTTAAGAACTTCGTGATAGAGAATAGTGTTGAAATGGTTGTCGTTGGTCCTGAAGAGCCGCTGGTTAGGGGAATAAAGGACTACTTTCTCAACAACCCTTTTATTGCCCATATTCCGGTAATTGGCCCCGGGAAAACAGGTGCTACCCTTGAGGGTAGCAAGGAGTTTGCAAAAAAATTTATGTTTCGCCATAACATACCTACTGCCGGATATCTTTCAGTAACAAACAAAAATATTGACGAAGGGTTTGCATTCTTAGAAAAGCTGAATGCCCCGTATGTTTTGAAAGCCGATGGACTGGCAGCCGGGAAAGGGGTGTTGATTCTTGATGATATCAATGAGGCGAAGGAGGAGCTGAAAGCCATGCTTAAAGGTAAATTTGGCGATGCCGGAAACACCGTTGTTATCGAAGAGTTTCTTTCAGGCATTGAACTGTCGGTGTTTGTGCTTACTGATGGACACGGATACCTGATACTTCCTGAAGCAAAGGACTACAAACGTATCGGAGAGAACGACGAAGGACTAAATACCGGTGGTATGGGAGCTGTTTCTCCTGTGCCGTTTGCTGATGAGGAGTTCATGGCTAAAGTTAAAGATTGTATTGTTCGTCCTACCATTGAGGGTTTAAGAGAGGATGATATATCCTATAAGGGCTTTGTTTTTATCGGCTTGATGAGTGTAAAGGGTGAGCCGTACGTGATAGAGTATAACGTGCGAATGGGCGACCCGGAGTCGGAAGTTGTCATCCCGCGCATAAAGACCGACTTAGTGGATTTGTTCAAAGCTGTTGCTGCCGGTAACCTAAAAGAGAAGTCTCTTGAGATAGATGACAGAACGGTTACTACTGTAATGATGGTGTCGGGAGGGTATCCCGGAAGTTACGAAAAGGGGAAGAAGATTGGTGGTCTGGACAAGACATCTGATTGCATTGTTTTTCATGCCGGCACAAAATATGACGGCGACGATGTTGTTACAAACGGCGGTCGTGTTATTGCTGTTAGTGCATTTGGCGATGATAAAGAGAAGGCATTGGCTCTGTCGTACAAAAATGCAGAAGTTATAACTTTCGATAAAAAATATTACAGGAAAGATATAGGATTTGATTTGTAAATATGATTTTAAAAAGAGTACATAGTTTAGATGTTTTGGCATACGTGTTGGTGCCACTATTCCTGATTCTATTCTGGCTAAGATCTCTTACCGAAGTTTACATTCCGGAATCTTTAGGCGACTTATCCCCTATGCCCCTGTGGGGAATGATGCTTAAGGTAATTAAAGGCAATCACATTGCAGCATCAATAGTTGTAATGATTATGGCACTGCTGAGTGCCATGGGGGTAAACCGTTTTACCAACCGGTACAAACTGCTGAGTAAACCAACGGTATTGCCTGGGGTAATCTATATCTTGTTGGTTAGCGGCTTTACAGAGGTTCAGTATATTCATCCTGTCTGGTTTTTTGTTCCACTTTTTATGCTTTCAATCGAAAAGCTTTTTAATGCACATGGAAAACAGAAGCCTATGGCTTGGTGTTTTGATGCTGCATTCTGGTTTTCGGTAGGAACACTATTCTTTGGTAAAGGGATGATTCTTTTTGCCTTTATTCTTATTGTCATGTTTATCATGAGGGTATTCACAACAAAAGCCATTCTGGCTGCACACTTTGGTCTGCTTCTACCTTACATCTTTGATTTTGCCTACTACCTGCTGATTGATAAAACAGCTCTCTTTTTTGAGACTTTGCATGTTAATTTCACAACCCCGGTAGCCTTTTACAGTCATTCTGCCTTTTCTAAAACCTACCTCTACTCCATGGTGGTTTTGGTAGTTCTCTCTCTTATCAATATTGCAAGGCAGATGCCCATCTTTAAAATTATTACCCGCAAACACTACCGTGTATTCAACTGGTTGGTAATTATGTCGCTGTTGGCTGCTATGACACCATTCTATTCTCTTGAGATGATTCCGGTAATCTCTGTCGGCTCAGCCATTGTGATAGCCTATTTCTTAGATGTTATCCGGCATGAATCTGTGAAGGAGATCTTTTTTACCGTTATAGTTTTAGTTACAATTCTGGCGCAAATACTTATTTGATTCGATGGATGATGGGATACCTGTTTTTGCTATTTACACTATTCAGAACATTATAAGTACTTCCGATCCATCCTTTCCATTTCATTATGGTCTTTTCTGATACACCCTACTTCTTTTCCCAAAGTATTATTTGGCTTGGTACTTTTGTTAATCTCATTTCGCAACCGTATATTTGTGGTCGCATTTGAGTGATAAATTTGTTTTATTCCTATATTATTTAGTTATACAAATTTAAACAAGTTGTCATTCTTTTGCGATTATTTTCTTCTTCTTGTGAAGTGAAGTGAAGCGTAGCGAAACAAGAAGAAAAAAAAGAACAACGTGGTGAAACTAATCAAATAGGCATTCGTTTATTCTTTTTTTACAAGAAACAACTATATTTGCACCCCAAATGTTTTGGTCCCGTAGTTCAACGGATAGAATAGTAGTTTCCTAAACTATAGATATGGGTTCGATTCCCGTCGGGATCACTTGCACAAAAGCCTCTGCTTATTAATATTAGCAGGGGTTTTGTGTTTTTATTTGGGAGTGTTTAATTTTATTGTCGGATTCTCATTAAACCCATTAACCGGAGTTATTGATAACTCTTCAATATCGCTGTAGTCTCTTACAAAGGCATCCTGAAACTTACCACTCTTCTGAATCTCTACCATCGCTTTTTTAGCGGCTTTAAATCCGTCATAGAAACCATAGATATATCTTGTGTAGTCATCAGTACACTTATATGATTTAATCTTCCCAGCCTCCAGTTCTCTGAAATATAGGTATGCAAACAGGGGTTCATGTTTCAGGGCAAGTATCTGAACAACGTACCTGTATTGACCTTGACCTTGACCTTGACCTTGACCTTGACCTTGACCTGATGATGTTATTACATGTTTAGCTGTAATAAGGTTTATTTGCTGCTCTATCTGTTTTGATTCTCTCTCAATTCGGGCTAGAGAAGGCATCAAAGGAGGAGTAATCGTTACCTCTTTAAAGAGAAGAACATCATCTGCTTTATCGTAGGCCATCTCTTTACGAACATCCAGATGCTCTATCTTTTCACTTTTACCGCTAATTACCTGTTTTATTTCGTACATATTATCTGCCTCTAAAAACATTAAGTAAGTACCGGTTTCGGGGTCAGGCCGGTAATCACCAACAAGCCTGTTGTGGTCGAGGTCGGTTACCAGAATTCTAATTGTTTCAATTGGAGTATCACCATCTTTCTTTATCACACCTTCAATAACAGCAAGATTTCCTGAGAAGTTATCTTTGAACTTAACATAGTAAATGTCAGCTCCGCCGTAGTTGTCTTCAAATCGGCTGGAGGCATAATAGGCCTCACTTTTATTTATTGTTGGAACAAAGAAGAAATCATCGTCAGGAGTATTGACCGGATAACCCAGGTTTACAGGAGCTGTCCAGGTGCTATCAGGTTTCATCTCACTGTAGAACACATCCATCCTGCCCATTGAGTTGTGGCCTTCGGAAGAGAAGTATAGTGTTTTCCCGTCGGGATGCAGCATTGGGGTATCTTCATCGAATTTAGAATTAATATTTCCCCCCAAATTTTTAGGCTCTCCCCATTTGCCATTGGCATTGAGTTTCGACATGTAGATATCTAAACCGCCTAAACCACCTTCGCGATTACTGGTAAAAAAGAGAGTACTTTTATCTGCTGACAAAGATGCGTGTGTTTCGTCAGCTCGTGTGTTAATGGGCGATGGAAGTTTTTTAGGGGTATTCCACTCGTTTCCGTCAAAATGACTTACATATATACTTTTGCCTTCAGTGTCGTTATGAAAGACAAATAATTCAGAGCCGTCAGCAGAAACTGAAGCTGCTGATTCATGATCAAATTTTTTATAGAACATCTGCAACAACTTTGCTTTTGTCCACTCCCCATCCTCTTTCTTTGAGTAGAATATCTTTTCAGGATACTGGCCATCCTTAAGCTTAGCCGCCTTTCTTGTCGGACGCCTCGAGGTAAAAATAAGCAGGTTGTTTTTTACTGTAACTAACGGACTGTGGTCATCATAAGGAGAGTTGACATTTGGTCCCAGATTAGTGACTGTAATCTCAACAGAGTTGTTCAGATATATCTTTGCGTTTCTGCAAACATTTATTTTGTAATCTATCAGATTGTGTAGTTCAGCGTCTGAAGCAGGCACATTTGCCTTCAGCTCTTCGTATAGCAGAAGAGCCTTGTCGGGCTTTAGCAGCACCTGATCTGTTTCGGCCAGTGCAAGTCGCAGGTCAACTCCCATGTCTGAGTATGTCTCTTCAGAATTTAGTTTCGCTATGCCATCACTGAAATACAGTGCAGCGGTATCAGGCACATCGGAAGTGTTCAGATAGCAATATCCTAAATAGTAAAGAACATCAAGGTTGGCCGAGTCGGTAGTTAAAACTTCATTTAATTTCTGAATAGCTAAATGGTAATCACCTGATTCAATCAAGTGCAGTGCTTTATTATAGTTACGTTTGTTTGAAGAGTATGAAGCTTTTTTTTGTCCCACCAGTGAAGAGGGAACAAATTGCAACAGAAGAAGAGTTAGACTAGCGAACGTTAATTTTTGAATTTTTTTCATCTATAATTGTATAGCTCTGCCGTTTTGATTGTAAAAGTAGGTTAAAATTAAACACAATTAAATCTGTTTAACGATAAAATTATCAACGGGTTACGTTGTTGTGATTTTTTTATTGTGTGTACCCGCCTGAACAAATACACCTAAGTGCCTGGTAACCTGCAATTAGTATGGCATATGTACATGTAAATATTGGCATAAATAGATGTTGATAAATATGCATTCCCTGTTGAAAACAAATTATTGAGGACGTAACTTTCTGTGCAGGAACTTAGGGATAACTAATTGTGGAGGATACCCAATTGAGCCATCGTATTTATTTACTATGTTTGACCGATAGTAATCGTTGAACTACATCTCTTATAATTTCGTCGGGCTGGGCAAAGTTTATACGTAAAAGTCTTTTGTCTGGTTTTGAGTGTGAAAAAATACTTAATGGAGCCAGTGCGACTCCATACTCACTTATGAGTTTCATCGCAAAATCCATATCGTTCAATGAGGATATTCCACTGTAGTCCAACAGCTGAAAGTATGACCCTTTTGAGAATATTGGAACAAATCCTGAGGCCTCTATCAGATTATTCAGCAAATCTCTTTTTTTCTGATAGAACTCGTTAAGACCTAAGTACTCATCTTCGTACTGTAGAAAATCGGCAAAGGCAAGTTGAAATGGAGTATTAACTCTGCTAATGGTAATCTCCTGAATCTTCCGTATTTCGTTGGTAATCTCTTCTGGAGCCAGACAGTAACCTGTTTGCCACCCGGTAACATGGAATGTCTCTCCAAAGTTAGAAATAATAATACTCCTTTGTGTCAAAATTGGATATAGTGCCATGCTCTGATGCGACTCCCCATCAAAAACTATATGCTCAAATGTTTCATCACTTAAAACCAGAATATTTGTTCCTGTAATGATTTTTTGAAGACGAAGCATATCAAGCTCATTTAATACAGCACCCGAAGGACTATGGGGAGTATTAATGATTATCATACGAGTGTTGGCAGTTATCATCTTTTGAACCTGCTCCCAATCAATAATGAAATTTGATTTGTCGATAGAAATAAAAACCGGTTCTCCACCATTCATCCTAATTGCCGGAACAGTATTAACACAAGTCGGCTCAAAAACAATTACCTCATCACCCTCTTTTATTATTGCCGACAGAGTTGTAGAGATTGCTTGAGCTGCCCCTGCAGTTATGGTTATCTCTGTTTCAGGATTGTAGTTATGACCGTATAATTTACTAACTTTTTCGGCAACTCTCTCTCTTAAAACCCTCTCTCCATACGCTTCTCCATACTGATTCAATCCCTCCGAAACATGCTTCTGCACCAGACCTACTAGCTTATTGGAACAGTGAAATCCAGTAAATCCTTCAGAAAGATTTATTGCATCGTACTTTTTTATCTCAGGACGTATTCTGGTAAAATAGTTTGGGTTTAGATTTTTATATTTCTTATTTAATACCATGGATTAGGCACTCTATTTTTATTAAAATTAAACATATTGGAAACAAAATACACTAATTCTTTAATGTTACATCTGATTTTTTAACAAACACAACCGAATCATTGATGAACCCATTATTTATGAGTACCAACAACTAATTTATGTTTAGTGTTTATACATCAGTATAGTGTCTGGAGAATATCGAGGCTTTTTAGAGAGACAAAATTCAGAATATGTAACTCGTAATAGATAACTAAAGCATTCAAAAGTTCTCTTCGCTGATTCGATTTTAATTCTAATTGCGTTAGTTCGTCGGCATTTAGTTTTGAAAGAGTAATCCAATTATTTAGGGTCTCTTTTTTGATGAAGTATGGATGGTTAGGCTCACCATTTACATACTCACTATTCTGAAGATCGAAGAAAGTGTTAGACAAGTCTGTAGAGTATGAGACTCCAAAACCTAGAAACCGTGACAGCTGAAAAAGGAAGAAAAGATGAAAGTTTGGTAATCCGGGAACTTCACCATCCAGCACTTTTACTGCATGAAAAACGAAATTGAACAGCTCCTCATTTGGGTGCTCTTCTCTTAACACCTTTGACAAAACCTCGGTAATAAAAAATGTGATTGAGCGTTTTGTCTGGTTAAAAGGGATAGAGACGAAAGGGTGCAGAACTTTATAATCTACAATACGGTGTATCTCCTTTTTTTCGTTATATGTCACCTCCATCTGCAAAAGTGTAAGCGGTTGTAAAAAAAGGGTTTTCCCTTTGCTGCGCGAACGCCTTACTCCATTCACCATATAACTCTGCATACCAAACAACGATGTGTACACATGAACAATAACACTTGTTTCGGAGTATTTTACATGATTGAGGATAATTCCTTTGGTGGAGAACATAATCACATTTTATATTATTGTACAAATATAATGGAATTGGGGGCTAAATAATTATTAAAC
>Ga0256831_1000597_pt1 | contig 18768 bp, 12 predicted proteins | sample 132544metaG_FD_189087 | JGI IMG/M metagenome (GOLD analysis project Ga0256831, IMG submission 189087) | Hydrothermal vent microbial communities from Lau Basin, Pacific Ocean - 132-544 | ecosystem: Environmental > Aquatic > Marine > Hydrothermal vents | place: Pacific Ocean: Lau Basin | collected... | reverse complement strand
CATAGACTTTGCTAAAGATTTATAAGAGGTATTATCAATGTAGCGAAAAGCTAAATCTTCTAATTCCCATTTAAGGCTAGAGATGCCCAAACGATTTGCTAGAGGGGCATAAATATCCATTGTTTCGAGGCTAATGCACTGCTGCATTTTTATGCTTTCATTCTTCAATTCTCGAAGACGCTGGATACGAAAAGCCAGTTTAATGAGTACAGCTCGAACATCGTCAATGGTGGCCAGTAACATACGGTGCAAAGATTCGGACTCAGCAGGAATATAAGATAAATGTTCTGAACACTCTTTAAAGGTGTTAAGCCAATTAACATGCTTAACCAAATTAGCAATAGTGGGGCCAAATTCTTGATCAATGGTATAATTGTCGAGTAGATCACGCAATCGTGGGTCACTCAATAAAGTGGCAATAAGTGTTTCGCTGTCAACACCGAGATGTTTTAAAATTAAGGCAATATTTAACGCACTGGGGCGAGGATCATTGTCATCAAAAACAGAAGAAATATAAGAATAGGCTCGTTTGAGCTGTGCTAAATGAGTGCTTTCATTTATATTGTGACTGAGTTCTTTGAGTAAATCAGTTGTATGATGCGTGTCAATAACACCGTCAAATTGGCTGTGTTTCATAAATAGGGGGTTAATTTCTATGTTAAATTCCGGCTATTTTAGCACCTGCCAGCTAATCATTCCATATTTGAAAATTTAGGGTATTACATGCTTTGGGATCAGGAAACCTATATAAAAGCTTGGAACTTTGCTTCTATGGCACATAATGGCCAGTGTCTACTAGGCAGTTCTATTGCCTATATCAATCATATTGGTTTGGTGGCTATGGAAGCGATGGCCAGCACAATGGCTGATCCGTTGATAAAAGAAGTGGATTTATTTTTACAATGTGCGCTATTGCATGATGTACTTGAGGATACATTGATTGCCTATGATGAACTTGACTATGAATTTGGCGCTGCGGTTGCTCAAGGGGTACAGGCGTTAAGTAAAAATCCTAAATTATCCAGTAAGCGGGAGCAGATTCTGGATAGCTTGGCTCGCATCCAGCAACAACCAGTAGAAATTGCGATGGTAAAACTCTGTGATCGAATTACCAACTTGCAACCACCTCCTCAGTATTGGTCGGTAGATAAAATTAATGCCTATCGTGAAGAAGCCAAGTTAATACTCAGCTCCTTAGGTTCAGCGAATGCTTTTCTGGCGCATCGTTTGCAAAAAAAGATTATTAGCTATGGGTAATTTTTTAATAACATTTTGGTTATAATATGTTCTCCTCCACGAGTTGATACACCGGTACTGAGGGCACCATTTTCTAAATTATTGCGATTAATGTAAGCCACATAAATAGTAGCAATTGTGTCATTTGTTTTTGTGACCACAGAGGCTGCTAGATAAGACCAGTCAGAATGTTCCCATACTTTTAGAATTTTATTCCAAGTGATTTTATTATTTCTTTTCCATGTCTCTTTATGAAATATAACAGCCAGTACTTTCTCATTAGGGTAAGCTTTTTTCCAAGCCGTGGTGATGCGTTTGCGTAAATCTGCCTTGTCTGCTCCCTGATAAATTTCTTTGGGTGCTCGATTGGCCTCTAATATTTCCTGCTCAAGTGTTGCTTCAGCAAGTTTGACTGTCTTTTTAGCTTGCTCTAATCTCTGAGCCAATACAGCAACTTCGGTTTTAAATTTAGGTATTTGATTAAGAAATTTAAAATAGGTTTGGGCTTTTTCTAATGTATTAGGAATACCATATTGGAAAAAAGCAATTTTTTTCAATTCCTTACCTTGTTGGGCATCGTGTTCTACTTGTTTTAGCAATGTGTTTACTTGTGTAATAGAATCTTGTGCACGCTGTTCAACCTTAATTTTCCATTCTTGTATATGGCGATTAAAATAGCCTAGATCTTTAGTAAAGTTTTGTTTAATTCTACTATCAGAATGAATCACACGAGCGTATTTGGTTTTCAGTTCATTCCCCCATTGTATGCTGGCATCGAGTCTGTCCCATAATTGAGCTGATTGATCTGATGCAGGCACACCAGATGCTGGGTTATAACGTGCGCTGAGCATTTTTAGCACCTTATAATCTGTATTGAATTGTTTAATGTCATCATCAGAAACAGGACCTGCATCGGGGCCAAATTGTGCTTTTCTTTGTTTTACTAATTGCATTGTCTGAGACAGTTGTTGCTGTCTTTGTTGATAGGTTGTATTATTTTTTGGAATGTCTGATGTCTCTAAGCTAGCTTTTATTTTCAGGAGCTTTTGTTCATCCTTAAGTAACTCATTGATATTCTCAACATTTTGTACTCTTCTGACAAGATTGCCTAATTGGCGTTTCACACCCGACATTAACTTTTTTTGTTCATAGCTTAATACGGTACTTTGAGTGCTAGTCACGGTTTTTTTATTAACTGAATGAGATGTTTTTGGGGCTATGTCGGTTGTCTTATTTGACTGAGTTACTTTATTCTTCTCGATACTATCTGCCGCCTTAATTGTACCGCCCATAGCAATAATTTTATCCTTTGTTTCACTGAGTAATTGTTTTAGTTTTAAATAATTTGGGTCATTATTTGGAATGTTTTGCACAGCTACTTTTTTTTCTATCTGTATTATTTTTTCTGATAGTTGGGTTAATTTTTCAGTTGTTAGTTGTCCTCTGAGTTTAATATCTATATTGCGAGTCTCTTTGGTTGCCGTGCTCATGGCCTTTTTTTGATCATAGCTTAAATAAGCATAAGAGGTATTAACCAGAAGTATTGAGCTGAGCATGATGGTGAGGAAACTAAGAGTGATGGAATGAATGCTTGTTGAGTTGAAACTTTTTGTAATAATTGCTTTTAATGACATAGCTAATAACCTATTTAATAACATAATATTTAATAATATGGCGGAGTCTGCTATTTATGATAGTGACTAATAGCATAAAATTATGTGAAAAATTACCCATAATTTTGTAATTTAATTACTGTCATTCATTGCTTATGAGTTTGACATAATTGGTCATTATTGCTAATGATAATTGCCACTTTTTTGGTCTATTATTGTTCCGTATCAATTACCTTAAAATCAAAGTTCCAAATTGGTCGGGTGTAAATGTAATCTTCTAATATTCTGAGTACAGTGCTGGTTAGTCTGGTAATGGTTTATGAATGATAGATGTTTGTTTCAGATGATGGTTAATAATTTAATCAATTAGGGGATTGATTCGTGTTAAAGCATATCTCAGATGTAAAGAAATTTGGCTCATTATGGTTCCTTTATGGTCTACTTCTTTTCTTAAGTATTCATTTTTTTGCCAGTTCTATTGGCTGGATAATTGGGCAATTAATTCAGCCAGAACATCGTTTTTCACAAATATCTTTGCTGATACTCTTGGTGGTTTTTATTTACCACCTAAGTAACTTTAAACACTCCAGTCAATGGCAACTTAATTCTTATTCTCCTGCAGTGTTTGCCTTTATTATCGCCAGTAGTTTATTTTTGCTTAATGAAAAAACGCTTGAGATTAATATTTTCTCTGCCACATTTACTCTCTTGGCTTATTATTCTTTATTAGGACTTTTTATAGAGTCCTTGGCATGGCGACGAGGGAGTATTATTGCCTTGCTTATTATTCTATTACTGCCCTTTGGAGACTATTTTGATGTTTTTTTTGGCTTTCCACTGCGTTTGTTTACGGCTCAGGCTAGTAGTGATTTACTACTTGCCTTAGGTTATACGCCGCAGAGTATTGAAACATTCATTGCTTTGGATAATCAATTGCTTTTTGTGGATATCAGTTGTAGTGGTATCCATGGGCTTTGGTCGGGAATGATATTTTTTATACTTTTGACATGCTTGGAGCATAAAAAAATTACACCTATATGGATGCTAACATTGGTACTGTTTTTACTGCTGATTATTGTTATGAATGTATTTCGTATCAGCATTATGGTGCTATTAGAGGTGGTACTACAGCAGTTTCAATTTGCTACTCTTGTGCATAATAGTATGGGAATTATTGGTTTTTCTATTGCCTGTATGATGGGTTGGTTATTGTTATTGGGGTTAAAAACAGATAAGCAGGGCAATAGACAAGTGGTCAATAAAATATCACAAAGTGAGCCTAATAGACTACTTTTAGGTCTGCTTATTGTTATTTTGGTGGTATTTAATTTTTTCTTAATAAGTCATGATAATCAATCTAAAAATCAATTTGATACTCAAAATAAGAGAGATCATGGCACTGAAAATAGCACATTAGTATCACCTTATTTTCCTAAATGGTGGTCATATAAGATTATTTCTTTAAATCAACAGGAAAAAGACTTCTTTCCTCGTCAAGGGGCTTATGCACAGAAATTTCAATTTAATTGGCAGCAAAAATTATCAGGTTCAGTGGTCTTTGTGAACACCTATTACTGGAAAGCACATCATGACCCTATTAATTGCTTTCAGGCTCAGGCTTATACCTTGCTTAGTGATAATGTGATCTCTATTGCTAATGTGGCTAGGGGATCAAAGAAGGAAGTAGAGCCTTTTATGATCCATCAATTACACTTAGTTAAGGGCAATAAAAAATACCATGCCTATTACTGGTTTCAGTCAGAGAGACAGCAAACAGCTGATTTTAGCCAACGTTTATTTGCAGATATAGTTGATTCTCTCCGAGGTAATAAACAGATGTGGACCATGGTGTCATTACTGATCCAAGAGACCAATGAAAATTCTTATAATGAAGAAAAACAATTGCTTGTTGAATTAGCATCTATAAGCAATGTGATGCAGACAAAAGTAAGGAAAACGAATGAAAAATAAACTATTAAGGTATTCAAGTTTTGGCATTTTTTGGGGCTGGAATTTAATTTTAGTACTGCTGACTGTTTTTTTATTATTTCCAGAAATGATTCTTCCTATTGTCACAGGAGCCATAGCCGGTTCTGTTTTTATGGAACAAGCGGTGTTTTCTTTATTGCTGTTTATAATACCGCTATTGGTTATTATTGTTGCCTTAACAAAACCGTTTCGCCATGATCCAAAACGATTGTTTAAGCTATTTTATGGTATTGAATTACCGCTGTTTTTTTTAATTATTGCCCGTCTGACCTTATTTCGAGAATTGCACTTTGGTACGCTTCATTTACTTATCTTAAGCCTTTTGGCTATTATTGCTTATGCATGGCTGTTCTTTAGTAAGAGTCACTCAACGCCTGCCTTGCCGGTGCAGATTATTCGGCAGTTTATGATTAGCTGCAGTGTTATTTTGGCATTATATTTGGCCTTGTTTTTACTCATTTTCTTTTTCCCCATTGCCAAAGTTCTTGTGTTTGAATTTTTTAAATTCCAATGGTTAAGTCTATTTTTTGAAGCACCTTTAGTGTTATTAGTCGTGGCCTTTGTTCTTTGCACTGGCACCTTATTGCTTGGTTTGCCAATTATGTTAATACTATTATATAGCCGAGCATTTATGACAGAATCAAGGCTGACTGCCCAACAGTTTGGTATAAAATTACCGATCTTTATTATGGTATTTACCCTATTGCTTAATGCTGGTATTTTTTATCAAGCCAATAAGCAAGCTCAATATGAGGCTTTTGCGCTACTTGATAAGATTAATTGTACGACTGATACGCTGGCCTCTCCTATGGTATTACCTCTGGCATTAAAAGAAGAGCAAAAACAACGGCTCCTTGAAAAACAAGACACCATTCGCCAAGGTTTGTTAAATGCCTATCTTGCTTCTTATCGCTATTTATCATCTGTTGCCAGTAGTAATATGATTAAACAAATGTATAGCCAAACTTTCTCCCTAAAAAAAGAAGGCCTACCTGAGACAGTGCAGAGCTATTTTAATGCCTTAGCAAGACCCTTTTTATATCAAGGGAAGTGGCAGATTGATGCGCAGCGGGCAGAGTGCTTATATCAGTATTTTTTTGATACAAGTATTGAAAAAGCAGAATATCAGGCCATCAATCAGGCCTTAAAGAGTAATTGGTATCGTGATGGTATGCAGGCGGGTTTAATTAATATTAATCAACAAAAGGTGCTTATCACACAACAGAGCGTAAATATTGAAGAATATGCTCACTCTGCTCGCATTACATTAACAGAACACTATGAAAATCAAACCTTTGCACAACAGGAAATTTACTACTATTTTAGCCTACCTGAGGAAGCGGTATTAACGGGTGTTTGGCTTAGTGATGATGCCAGTAATTTGCATAAGTATGATTATACAATTGCTCCTAGAGGTGCGGCACAAACCCTGTACAAACAAGAACGTGCTCGTCGAGCGGATCCTGCTTTGCTAGAGCAAGTTGGGCCCAGACAATATCGTCTTAGAGTGTTTCCCATTCCTGCCAAGAAAAAACAATATAAAGCACTCCAAGTGGAGATAGAACCTTTATTTATGCAACTGCGTTATGACATGCCTCTTGGGATGGATAAACACTGGAAATTCCCTCAATTATTGGAAAAAAGAAATGTCTATTGGAATGATGCAACGTTGCTAAGTATTAATAATCAGGCTGTGCCACGTCCTCACCACCATGAGACTGATCGTTGGTTGCCCAAGGAAAATAAGGCTCAATCAGCCACACCATTGCGAGATGAAATCATGCAGATGGCCTTCAATAATCAACAAGTATTGACGGTACAGATAAAGGCTAGAGACACTCAAAAGCCAAAGCTGTTGGAATCTGTGTCTGATACCACTCTTTCTCTGGCTCTCTTGATTGATACATCTTTTAGTATGACGGCAATAAAAGAACGTTTGGCTACAACTCTGGACTCATTAAAACAATTATCACAACACACTAATGTGACGATTGATTTTTATGCCTTAACAGATGATTTACAAGTAATTTCAGCTAAGCAACTTAACGAACTGGTCTTATTTGGCCATAGTAGTACGGCAAAACAGCTTAAACAATGGCAACAATCGGATTATGCTCAACAGTCGTATGATGCCTTGCTGCTATTAACGGATCAGGGGAATTATGAAAGTAGCGAAAAAGTAGCCTTGATAAGTAATAAAAAGATGAGTGATAAAAAAGTCCCTTTATGGATAGTGCATTTAGGTGAGCAACCAGCGTATGCCTATGAAGATAATTTGTTAAGTTATATTTATCAAAGTGGCGGTGGCATTACTGATACCATACATGAGGTTATTACACGAGTTATTTGGCAAAAACAAACGGGTATTACTGAAACCGCTCAGATTAGTGAGCACTATTTATGGGCGTATTCTTGGTCGGATGAAGTCACTAAACCTACTAAGAATGAAAATTTATCGGCCATTGTTGCTCATCAATGGATCAGCGCAAATTTTAATCAGCGTTTGGATAATGGTGCCGAACAGGTGGCTCATTTAGATGATCTGCACTATTTAGCAAAGCGTTATTCATTAGTGTCTCCTTTTTCATCTATGATGGTATTGGTGAATAAACGTCAGGAAGAAGCACTAAGTAAGCTTTCAAGTGGGGATGAGCGTTTTGAGCGCAGTGTTGAAACAGGTAAAAAAAGTATCATAAAAGGTGGTAATTTATTTGCTATATCCAGCGTGCCAGAGCCTGAGGAATGGGCCTTACTGATGGTGGTTTTTTTGATTCTTAGTGGACATTTGATTAGAAAAAATCAGTTAAAACGAAAGCTATTTGCTTAGAATATAGATAGGCATAAATTAATATTTTAGTCATTGCTAATAAATATCCATTTATTTAGCAATAAACTCAGTTTAAGATGGACAGAATTTGTAGATTTTTGTAAAATTCGAGGGTTAAATCGGGACACCCATAATGATAACTTTTGATAACTATGGGCGTCCCGTTTGTGTATATAGACTTTATGGGAGAGATCATTGACCTGCTCTGACAACAATATTGCTAACTTAGCAATGGCACCGGCTATTCTGGCTCTTGAAGATGGCACTATTTTTCGTGGTAAAGCAATTGGTGCTATAGGACAAACTGTTGGTGAGGTGGTATTTAACACCTCCATGACAGGCTATCAGGAAATCCTGACCGATCCTTCATACAAAGAACAGATTGTGACCTTGACCTATCCTCATATTGGTAATACTGGGGTAAATTTGGGAGATGAAGAATCCGATATCATTCATGCCCGAGGTTTGGTGATCCGTGATTTACCTCGTTTAATGTCTAGTTGGCGTGCTGAAATGTCATTATCGGACTATCTCGTGAAACATAATATTGTGGCGATAGCGGATATTGATACGCGAAAACTCACCCGTATTCTACGTGATAAAGGGGCGCAAAATGGTGCCATTGTAGCGGTTGCCTTAGACTGTGCCGATATTGATTCTGATGAGGCTATAGCCTCAGCCCAAGCATTCCCTGGTTTAAAAGGCATGGACTTAGCGAAAATTGTAACTACAGGGAGTGCTTATGAGTGGACACAGGGCAGTTGGTCATTAGAGACGAATGATACTGAAACCTTAACAGACTTACCATATCATGTGGTTGCCTATGATTATGGTGTTAAGAAAAATATATTAAGAATGCTGGTGGATCGTGGTTGCAAAGTAACGGTTGTACCGGCAAAAACCAAGGCCAGTGATGTTTTAGCAATGAATCCAGACGGTATCTTTTTATCCAATGGCCCAGGTGATCCAGAACCTTGTGATTATGCGATAGCAGCGATAGCTGAAATTGTAGACAGTGCAAAGCCTGTATTTGGTATTTGTTTAGGGCATCAATTACTTTCTCTTGCCAGTGGCGCTAAAACAGTGAAAATGAAATTTGGCCATCATGGTGCTAATCATCCAGTGAGTGATTTGGCCACAAAAACGGTGATGATCACCAGTCAAAATCATGGTTTTGCGGTCGATGAAGCCAGTTTGCCCAAGACCCTTAAAGCCACTCACAAGTCCCTTTTTGACGGTTCATTGCAAGGTGTTCATCGCACAGATAAGCCTGCTTTTAGTTTTCAAGGGCATCCTGAAGCCAGTCCAGGTCCACATGATGTTGCCCCTTTGTTTGATCACTTCATTGAGCTGATTGAGCAGAATAAGTAAATAAAAATAAGTCTATAAATTGTTGAATAATATCGCTTGAAATAAGCGCACACACAAACTTTGTGAGTAAAGAATGCCAAAACGTGATGATATAAAGAGTATTTTGATTATTGGTGCCGGTCCAATCGTCATTGGTCAGGCCTGTGAGTTTGATTATTCTGGAGCGCAGGCGTGTAAAGCGCTTAAGGATGAAGGCTATCGGGTGATTCTAGTCAACTCGAATCCGGCCACTATTATGACCGATCCTGAATTGGCCGATGCGACTTATATTGAGCCTATCCATTGGAAAGTGGTGGCTAATATTATTGAAAAAGAACGTCCTGATGCCTTATTACCCACCATGGGTGGTCAAACCGCATTAAACTGTGCTTTGGATTTGGATCGTGAAGGTGTACTGGCTCAATATCATGTTGAAATGATTGGTGCGGACAAAGAAGCCATTAATAAAGCCGAAGATCGTGACCTGTTTCGTCAGGCAATGATAAAAATCGGCTTGGATATGCCTAAGGCCTTTATTGCCCATACCATGGAAGAAGCGAATACGGTTCAAAAAGAACTGGGTGCTTTTCCTATTATCATTCGACCATCGTTTACTATGGGTGGCAGTGGCGGTGGTATTGCTTACAATAAAGAAGAATTTGTTGAGATTTGTGAGCGTGGTCTGGATATGTCTCCAACCAATGAATTACTTATCGAGGAATCCATTATTGGTTGGAAAGAATATGAAATGGAAGTGGTCAGAGACCAAAAAGATAATTGCATTATTATCTGCTCCATTGAAAATTTTGATGCAATGGGGGTTCATACGGGCGACTCAATTACCATTGCACCCGCACAAACACTGACGGATAAAGAATACCAGATTATGCGTAATGCCTCCTTGGCCGTATTGCGTGAAATTGGGGTCGATACCGGTGGTTCTAATGTGCAGTTTGCAGTTAACCCTAAAGATGGTCGGCTGATTATTATTGAGATGAATCCTCGTGTATCCCGTTCATCAGCGCTGGCATCTAAAGCGACGGGTTTTCCTATTGCTAAGGTAGCGGCAAAATTAGCGGTGGGTTACACCCTTGATGAATTAGACAATGAAATTACTGGTGGTACAACGCCAGCCTCATTTGAACCAACCTTGGATTATGTGGTTACTAAAGTACCCCGTTTCACCTTTGAAAAATTCCCTCAAGCCGATGATACTTTGACAACACAAATGAAATCGGTTGGCGAAGCCATGTCCATTGGCCGTACCTTTCAAGAATCCTTACAAAAAGCCTTACGTTCGTTGGAAGTTGATACGGATGGTTTTACCGAAATGGTTCAGGATCTAGAAGGGGATACCGATGCCGAAGTGATGGATGCTTTGCGTCATGCCTTGCGGGTACCGGGTGCCCACCGTATCTGGTATATCGGTGATGCCTTTCGCAAAGGTCTCAGCTTAGATGATATTCAAATTTTAACCGGAATTGATCCTTGGTTTTTAATACAAATTGAAGAGTTAATTCAGTTAGAAGAAAGCATTCGTGGTAAACATGTACTGGATATTGATACGGACTTCTTATTTGAACTTAAACGCAAAGGCTTCTCAGACAGTCGTCTTGCCAAATTGTTAGGTTCAGATGAAGCAACGGTCAGAAAATACCGTCAGTCACATAATATTCGTCCCGTCTATAAACGAGTGGACTCCTGTGCGGCAGAGTTTGCCTCTGATACGGCGTATATGTACTCCACTTATGAAGAAGAATGTGAGGCCTTACCATCCAAGAAAGATAAAATAATGGTTTTAGGTGGAGGTCCTAACCGTATTGGTCAGGGTATTGAATTTGATTATTGCTGTGTGCATGCAGCTCATGCTTGTCGTGATGATGGTTTTGAAACCATTATGGTCAATTGTAATCCAGAAACGGTTTCCACCGATTATGATACCTCCGATCGTCTGTATTTTGAGCCACTGACCTTGGAAGATGTTCTAGAACTGATAGATTTAGAACAACCCAAAGGTGTTATTGTCCAATATGGTGGTCAAACACCTCTGAAGTTGGCTCGTGCTTTAGAAGCAGCGGGTGCTAATATTATTGGTACCAGCCCAGATTCCATTGATTTGGCTGAAGATCGAGAACGCTTTCAAGAAATGATTAATGAGCTGGGCTTATTACAGCCACCTAATCGTACCGCCAGTGATATTGAATCAGCGGTTATTTTAGCTGAAGAAGTAGGCTATCCCATCGTAGTTCGTCCCTCTTATGTGCTGGGTGGTCGAGGTATGGAGATTGTTTATAATGAAGATGAATTGCGTACTTACATGAGTAATGCAGTAAAAGTTTCCAATAATGCCCCCGTGCTATTAGACCGTTTTCTTGATGATGCTGTTGAAGTGGATGTTGATGCCATTTGTGACGGTGAAAATGTACTAATCGGTGGAATTATGCAACATATTGAACAGGCGGGAGTCCACTCAGGTGATTCTGCTTGCTCAATTCCACCCTATAATTTATCTGAAGAAATGCAAGATCGCCTACGTGATCAAGCGACAAAAATGGCAAAAAAATTAGGTGTTATTGGTTTAATGAACACTCAATTTGCCATTAAAGATGATAAGATTTATGTTTTAGAAGTGAACCCCCGTGCTTCACGGACAGTGCCGTTTGTGTCCAAAGCAACAGGAATATCTTTAGCCAAGGTGGCTGCTTTATGTATGACAGGTAAGTCACTTAAAGAACAAAATCAGTTAATTGAAGCAAAACCAGAGTTTTTCTCAGTGAAAGAGTCCGTATTCCCATTTATTAAATTTCCTGGTGTTGACCCTATTCTTGGCCCTGAGATGAAGTCCACAGGTGAAGCAATGGGCTTGGGTAAAACCTTTGGTGAAGCCTTTGGTAAGGCACAACTTTCTGCTGGTGTTGACTTGCCCATGGGAGGCAATGCCTTTGTCAGTGTGCGTGAAGCGGATAAACCCAAAGTTGCTAATTTAGTGAAGAAAATACAGTCTTTAGGTTTTAAAGTATTAACGACTCGGGGTACTCATCAGTTGTTAGCTGATCAAGGCATTGATACCATCATGGTCAATAAAGTACAGGAAGGTCGTCCTCATATTGTGGATATGATTAAAAATGAAGAAATCAATTTAATCGTTAATACCACAGAGGGTAAAAAGGCCATTGAAGCCTCTTCTATGATCCGTCGTCAGGCATTACAACATAAGGTCACTTATACTACGACAATTACCGCCGCTGATGCCCTTTGTGAGGCATTGATGATAGATGGCATTCATCAGGGTGATGTTGATGTGTACAGAATTCAAGATGTGCATCAGTCATTAAAGAACAGCTAAATTACATACACTCGGTAATATAAAGCACCAGTAAAGGAAAATTTCAATGAATAAAGTACCTCTTACAAAAGCGGGCGCCGACAAGCTCGAGATGGAATTAAGAGAACTTAAGTCTGTGCGTCGTCCTAAAGTCATTCAGGCAATTGCCGAGGCTCGTGAACACGGAGACTTAAAAGAAAATGCTGAATATCATGCTGCTCGTGAAGAACAGGGCTTTATTGAAGGACGCATAAAAGACATTGAAGGCAAGCTTTCAAATGCCCAGATTATTGATGTAACCAGCATGAAAGATACCGGACGTGTTATTTTTGGCACTACCGTTGTTATTTATGATGAAGATGAGGACAAAGAAATCACCTATCAAATTGTAGGTGAAGATGAAGCCAATATCAAAGCCGGTAAAATATCCGTGTCTTCCCCTGTTGCCATGGCATTGATTGGTAAAGAGGTGGACGATGTGGCCTTAGTAAAGGCACCTAGTGGTGATAAAGAATATGAAATTGTAGCCGTAAAATACATCTAGGCTTATGAGTAACTATGCTAAAAATAGGTGAAAAAATCATGCTGACTCTATGGATAGGGTCATTATGGAGTATCGGTTTTATCGTCATACCAACACTCTTTGGTACGCTTGATGATAGGCAATTGGCTGGTATGCTGGCGGGTAAATTATTAACTCTTGTTAGTTATATTGGTATTTTTTGTGCTCTAATGCTGATCATTTCCGAGTTTATGCGCAGTCAGCTCATTAAAGAAAATAAACGCGTCTGGTTATTGGCTTTAATGACTTTGATTATTTTAATAGGTGAATTTTTAATTCAGCCACAGATGGCCGAATTAAAGCAATTAGGCTTAATTGAAGGCTCACAAACAGCACAAAAATTTGCCCAACTACATGGTGTTTCCTCTGTACTATATGTTTTCAACGCCTTTCTTGGCTTAATACTCATTAGCTTTAAATTTAAAAACAGTGGATGAATTTATCAAGCTACTTAACCTGAGTAAACTAGTAACGCATTGATTAGCCTGCATTTGTTACAGAAGTCGCCGCACCCCAAGAGTACTTCCTTCGGGCGTGAATACATCCTTGTAAGCTTCACTTTGGCATCCATGGCAAAGAGACTTCTTCCACAAATACAGGCTAATCAACACTTTGAATTTATTTTCAAGATCATTTTGTTAGAGTTCGGGCTACTTAGGCAATTCAATTTTTGGGTCTTTCTTATTTTGGCGATAAAAAATACCGATATGACCAATTGATTGTACATGAGTGGCTTCAGTTTGGTGAGTAATAGACTGAATCATATTCTTCTTATCTTCTCTATCATCCGCATTAACACGGACTTTTATCAATTCGTGATCATCTAAAGCGTGATTAATTTCATTGACCACATTATCGGTTAAGCCGGCACCACCAATGAGTACCACAGGTTTCATAGCATGAGCCTGAGCACGAAGAAAACGAAGTTGTTTATTATTTAATGACATAGTATTTTGTGAGCCAAGGGTGAAAAAAGCTAATTATACAGTGTACCAAAGCGGGTTTCACGGTAAAATAAAATTTAATTCATTGTGCTTGTGAAATAGCTCGTTTAATTAGTCGTTTGGTAGGTGATGATGGCACGTAGTAAAAGTAGTTCTGAATGGTTACAGGAACATTTTAAAGATAAATATGTTTTACAATCACAAAAAGAAGGCTATCGTTCACGAGCTGCCTATAAGTTGTTACAAATTCAAGAGAAAGACCGGCTGATTAAGGCGGGAATGAATGTGGTTGATCTTGGTGCTGCACCCGGAGGGTGGTCTCAAGTGGCTCGCCAGTTTGTTGGCAGTAAAGGAAAAATTATTGCTTTGGATATTCTTCCTATGGATCAATTAGCTCAAGTTGAATTTATTCAAGGTGATTTTCAAGAAGACCGTGTTTTGGATGAATTGCTTAAGGCAGTAAATAATAAACCTATCGATCTTGTAATTTCTGATATGGCACCCAATGTAACAGGAGTGAAGGCTGTTGATCAGCCAAAAAGTATCTATCTGCTTGAATTAGCGATTGATTTGGCCGATCAGGTACTTAAGCCACAAGGTTCTTTACTGATGAAAGTATTTCAGGGGGAGGGTTTTCAACCCTTGTTGGCACAATTAAGACAACGTTATCAAAAAGTAATTACCCGCAAACCCGATGCCTCACGATCTCGATCTTCTGAGGTTTATTTATTGGCAAAGGGCTTTAAAGGCTAAACTTAATAGCAAATTTGAAATAAAGCTGGAGTATTCGTTTTGAACGAAATGACAAAAAATATTTTATTATGGGTGGTTATTGGCATCATCCTTTTATCGGTCTTTAGTAACTTTAGTCCAACTAATGGGCCTAAAGACATGAGCTACTCAGACTTTATTCAAAGTGTTGAACACGGCTCGATTAGTGAAGTAAAAATGGAAGGACGAGTACTATCAGGCAATACTCAAGATGGTAAACATTTTTCAACCTATAGCCCTGAAACCGATAATAGAGCCTTGGTTGGTGTCTTACTGGATAATAATGTAAAAATTATTGGCGAGCCACCTAAGCAACAAAGTTTATTGGTACAACTATTTATATCTTCCTTTCCTATTTTACTTATTGTCGGTATCTGGGTTTACTTTATGCGCCAAATGCAAGGCGGTGGCGGTGGCCGTGGTGCCATGTCCTTTGGTAAGAGTAAGGCAAAGTTACTGGGTGAAGATCAGGTTAAAGTAAATTTTACGGATGTAGCTGGCTGTGATGAAGCCAAAGAAGATGTCACTGAATTGGTTTATTTTCTAAAAGATCCAGGGAAGTTTACCAAACTGGGTGGTAAGTTACCTCGCGGTGTTTTAATGGTGGGCAGTCCGGGTACAGGTAAAACCCTCTTGGCCAAGGCTATTGCCGGTGAAGCAAAAGTGCCCTTCTTTACGATTTCAGGTTCTGATTTTGTGGAAATGTTTGTTGGTGTGGGTGCCTCTCGTGTACGAGATATGTTTGAGCAAGCAAAAAAGCACGCACCTTGTATTATCTTTATTGATGAAATTGATGCCGTGGGTCGTCATCGTGGCGCAGGTCTTGGTGGTGGGCATGATGAAAGAGAACAGACCCTAAACCAATTACTTGTTGAAATGGATGGTTTTGAAGGTAATGAGGGGGTTATTGTGATTGCTGCCACTAACCGACCCGATGTTTTAGATCCCGCCTTATTGCGTCCGGGACGTTTTGATCGTCAAGTTGTGGTACCCCTACCTGATATTAAGGGTCGTGAGCACATTCTTAAGGTGCACTTACGCAAGGTGCCTATTGATGATAATGTGCAACCCAAATATATTGCCCGTGGTACACCGGGGTTCTCAGGTGCTGATTTAGCCAATCTGGTTAATGAGGCGGCTTTATTTGCGGCTAAGTATGATTCTCGTGTGGTTACTATGGAACACTTAGAACAAGCAAAAGATAAAATCATGATGGGCTCAGAGCGCAAGTCTATGGTGATGAAAGATAAAGAAAAGAAAATGACGGCCTATCATGAGGCGGGGCATGCTATTGTTGGTTTGTTAGTGCCTTCACATGATCCCGTTTACAAAGTTAGTATTATTCCTCGTGGTCGTGCTTTAGGTGTGACCATGTTTCTGCCGGAAGAAGATCGTTATAGCTTGACTAAAGAGCAACTCAATAGTCAGATTTCCAGTTTATTTGGTGGTCGTATTGCAGAAGAGCTGATTTATGGCTCAGATATGGTAACAACGGGTGCTAGTAATGATATAGAAAGAGCCACCGAGTTAGCCCGCAATATGGTGACCAAGTGGGGTTTGTCTGCAAAATTAGGTCCTCTTTCTTATTCAGAAGAAGAGGGTGAAGTCTTTTTGGGGCGTTCAGTGACACAGCATAAAAATGTTTCTGATGAAACCGCTCATATTATTGATGAAGAAATTCGCAGTTTTATTGATGTAAATTATGAACGTTCAGAACAAATTCTTAAGGATAATCTTGATAAACTGCATGCTATGACCGATGCGCTTATGAAATATGAAACCATTGACCGTCAGCAAATTGATGACATTATGGCAGGTAAAGAACCAAAAGAACCTAAAGGCTGGTCAGATGAGGATTCATCGGGTTCAGATGGTGGTTCCAGTGTCAGTGCCGAGGGTGATAGTAGTGATACTCTTGATTTAGGTGCTGAACAGAAAAAAGACACCAAGGACAATACTCTTGATGGTACTGCTGATCAACATTGATACGAACAGCCTTTCTTGGTAACTCTTTCTATATAAAAAAAGAGACACCGCCTCTGAGCAGTGTCTCTATTCCCTCTTATGATAAATTACTCAATTCAATGTGCTAATCGGCTATTAAGCTTAGACTCTCCTGTTGTTATGGGTATTTTAAATGTCACTCCAGACTCATTTTCAGATGGTGGTTTGTTTAGTAATACAGATGCCGCACTTCTTCAAGCTGAAAAAATGCTTGCTGAGGGTGCTCAGATCATTGATATTGGTGGTGAATCCACTCGCCCTGGAGCACCAGAAGTTCCTATTGAACAAGAACTTGATAGAGTAATCCCTATTATCGAAGCGATTGATCAACGATTAGATGTGATTATTTCTATTGATACCAGTAAAGCATTGGTTATGAAAGAAGCCGCAAATGCCGGTGCAGGTATGATTAATGATGTTTTGGCTCTGCGTGCTAATGGTGCCTTAGTTGCCGCTGCGCAAACAGGTTTGCCTGTTTGTTTGATGCACATGCAGGGAGAACCACGAACTATGCAGGCTAAGCCAAGCTACCATAATGTAGAGAGTGAAGTTACTGAGTTTTTAACTCAACGTATTGAACAATGCCGATTACAGGGTTTTAAAAAAGAGCAATTAATTATTGATCCGGGCTTTGGCTTTGGTAAAACATTAGCGCATAATATTGCTTTATTTAAACATTTAACGTCTTTTGCTCGGCTTGGTTACCCTGTCTTGGTTGGGGCTTCACGTAAAAGTATGATAGGGCAGATCACACACAAAGAAGTCAATGAACGCTTGGCTGGAAGTATTGCTTTGGCAACCTTGGCTGCTATTAATGATGCCGCCATTATTCGAGTTCATGATGTGGCACAAACGGTTGATGCACTAAAAATAGCACAGTCATTGGGTTAATTTTTGAGACATTAAGTCCATAAAAAAAATATTAATAGAGAGCTTTAATAAAGAAGAATATGAAAAAAAAATATTTTGGTACAGACGGTATTCGTGGCAAAGTGGGTGTGCATCCAATGACCGCAGACTTTGTTTTAAAACTGGGTTGGGCTGCCGGTAGAGTTTTAGCAAAGCAGGGCAAAGGTAAGGCTGTTATTGGTAAAGATACCCGAATATCGGGTTATATGTATGAATCTGCTTTAGAGGCGGGTTTGTCAGCGGCTGGTATTGATTGTTTGCTGACGGGGCCTATTCCAACCCCCGGTATTGCTTATTTGACCCGCACTATGAATGCTCAATTAGGTATCGTTATCAGTGCCTCACATAATCCATTTTATGATAATGGCATTAAGTTTTTCTCTGGTGATGGGACAAAATTATCCGATGAAATTGAATTGGCTATTGAAGCTGAAATTGAAAATGAAATGTTAACGGTAGACTCAGCTTTGCTTGGTAAAGCAGAACGCATCAAGGATGCTTCTGGGCGTTATATTGAGTTTTGTAAAGGTACATCGCCTTTCTTTATGGAGCTATCGGGTATTAGAATTATTATTGATACTGCTCATGGTGCAGCCTATCACATTGCCCCAAGTGTCTTTAGTGAGCTAGGAGCAGAAGTTATTGCCATTGGTAATGAGCCTGATGGTGTTAATATTAATGAAAAAGTGGGTTCAACCTATCCTGAAACATTACAGCAAGCCGTGATACAACATCGTGCTGATCTGGGTATTGCTTTAGATGGTGATGCCGATCGTTTAATTATGGTGGATCACAAAGGTGAAGTGGTTGATGGTGATGAGTTACTCTTTATTATTGCTATAGCAAGAAAGCAATATCAGGCCAATGATAATGAAAGCTTTGGTGTGGTGGGTACGCTTATGAGTAATTTGGGCATGGAACTGGCTCTTAAGAATATGGGTATCGGTTTTGTACGAGCCGATGTGGGTGACCGTTATGTGATGGAAGAATTGCATAAAAATGCTTGGACTATCGGTGGTGAATCATCAGGACACATTATTTGTCTGGATAGAACCACCACAGGTGACGGTATTGTGGCTGCTTTACAAGTTTTAGCCTCAATAGTTAGTAGTGGTAAAAATCTACATGATCTAAAACAGGGCATGGAAAAATTTCCACAACACATGATTAATGTTAAAATCAAAGCAAAGGTTGATCCGCTGAGTTCTAATTTGGTTATTAAAGCCATTGCTGAAGCT
>Ga0256831_1000596_pt1 | contig 18780 bp, 16 predicted proteins | sample 132544metaG_FD_189087 | JGI IMG/M metagenome (GOLD analysis project Ga0256831, IMG submission 189087) | Hydrothermal vent microbial communities from Lau Basin, Pacific Ocean - 132-544 | ecosystem: Environmental > Aquatic > Marine > Hydrothermal vents | place: Pacific Ocean: Lau Basin | collected... | reverse complement strand
TGTGGATGTTGTGAAGCATGTTTTAGAAAGTATAAAAAAAGAATATAATTACATTGTCCTTCTACAGCCTACTTCTCCTTTGAGAACGGAGAGACATATAGATGAGTCTATAGAGTTTTTGATTTCTAAAAATGCAGATGCGGTCATTTCTGTCTGTGAGACGGAGTATCCACCTTTGTGGTGCAATACGCTACCAGAGGATTTGAGTATGGAGAATTTTATTAGAAAAGAGGTTGTAGAGAAAAGAAGCCAGGATTTGCCAAAATATTACAGGTTGAATGGAGCAATTTATATTTGCAAAAGCGATGAGCTTATTAAGCAGAAAACATTTTTCTTGAATAAAAATATATACGCCTATATTATGGATAGGAAAAGTTCAATAGATATAGATGATGAAACAGATTTTCTACTTGCTAAAACGCTTATTAGAAATAAAAAAGGGCTCCATTGAAGGAGCCCTCTGTGTTTTTTACTGGAGCAATCTCAGGACATTTTGCTGAACAGCATTTGCCTGAGCAAGAGCGTAAGTACCAGACTGTGCAAGAATCTGGAGCTTTGAGAAGTTGGAGGACTCTTTTGCGAAGTTGACATCCCTGATCGTTGACTCAGCGCCGTTGATATTTATCTGTGTTACGGAGATGTTCTCAACCGTTGCCTGAATCTGGTTCTGAATAGCACCCAGATCAGACCTCACGGCATCCAGATCGCTCAATGCCGACTGTGCAATTTTAATTGCAAGCTCTGCTCCTTTCTGGGTTGTAACATCTACACTTTCAAGGTTGTGGTTCGGGGATACTACCTCTGTTTTCAATCCGCCTACAGATGGAAGCTTGCCGCTTATCTCTATGTTATCCGTGCTCGTTAGTGTTATAATTCCATGGTTGGATTGATTGTCTAAGAATCTTGTATTGTGGCTTGCAGTAGTAGTTGCCAACCCTAAGAAGCTAAGCAATTCATTAGTTGCATCCTTTGAATCTACAAAGATATTAATATCCCTTCCATCATTGGCTACGAGTCTTAGGTGGGATGCTCCTCCTGCAACAGATGCGTAAGCATAGAGTTTTGTTGTATCTACTCCTGCTGCTGCAAGAGTGTTGTTGATTATTTTAGCGGCAGATGTTGCTGTTACTTTGCTGGCGCCAAAGGTAATTTTAACACCATTTAGATAAAAACTATAACCGTTGGCGGAGCTGATTTTACTTGCGCCCAAAGTTTTTGTTTCTGTGTCTTTTATATGGAGTATGTTCTGTACATTTGAATTAGCAGTAATGGCTATATTTCTTCCGTCGACAGCCTTTAGCACAAGTTCACCATTTTTATTTACACTTGCAACTACACCGGTTTGGTCTGTGTACTGGTTGATTTTGTTCACTAAGGCTCCGTCTGCATCGCCTGCTGCTACATTAATCTGACCCATATCGACGCCGTTAATCTTGAAGGTTCCTGCTGAGATAGTTCCTCCTGTGATTTCAGCGCTACCCGTAACTGTTGTCTCTGCCGAAGCCTCTACGCCGCCGGTTTCAAGCTGAACTTTGTTTATTGCTGCTGCCATTGTTTTGGCAGAGAGCTGATGGTCTTTGCTTATTCCTGCTGCATAGTTCGCAACATCTACACCGTTTATAGTAAGGTCACCAGCCTGGAGTTCAACAAAGTTTGTGTGAGAGTTGTACTGTAGATACTGGCTTGTAGCATTGGAGGCATCTTGAATCTTGTCTTTGTAGTCAACATTGTTTACATCTGGGCTGGTTTGAGCTACCCAACCGATTGAGTCTGCTGCTGTTCTTCTTGCGCCGATGCTCAGTGTTTGATCCATGTAAGCGCCGATGTGGACTATCTTGTCAACAAATGTTCCATCGAGAAGCTTTGTGTCTTTGTAGGATGTTGTCTCGGCGATGTTGTTTACCTCTTGTATGAGTTTGTTAATCTCTGCCTGTATGGCTTTCCTTGAAGATGGGTCTTCTGTGGCGTTTGCTGATTGAACTGCCTTCTGTGCGATTGTTTGTACGATGTCGATGGATTTCTGCAAAGCCATGTCTGCGATCTGGATGAGTTTGATAGCGTTGTTGCCGTTTGATATTGCCTGACCCAGGTTTAGAGACTGGAACTTAAGACCGTCAGCAATGGTCATTCCAGCTGCATCGTCTGCAGCCTTCGTGATCCTTAAACCTGTTGAAAGTCTGTTCAGGGAAAGTGATAGTTTCTGGTTTGTTATGTTCAGGTTGTAAACTGCATACTGAGCTGCTACATTTGTATTAATTCTAAGTCCCATAGCTACCTCCTTAAAGTTTTTTAAATTTCAGGTTTAACATGGCTGCCAAATCCCCTTAAAAAGCCTGAAGGCTGAGTTGTTTTTCCTTCGGGCATCACCTCCTTTGCTCTAAAGTTGCTCCACCTCTCTATTCGGAAGGTTTTAGAAAAACTTTAAAATTAATGTGTTTGATTTGTTTGTTTTAGTGTGTTGTTGAAGGAATAACGATTGCTATAGTAAACAGGGAGCCGAATCTCTATTTTTTGGGAGGATTTGTTCTATGCTTGAAATCAATAGAAGAGTACTGGAGGATAAAAGGTATAAAGGATTGCTTAAAAGGATTGAGGAAACGAGGAAAGATAGCAATGTTAAGTATAATCCTGATAAAGATGAGCTTTTTTATAAAGATATAGAGTTGGATAAGATTGCTGAAATAAAAGAGGAAAATATTAAATCCTACGATTTCATTGTATTGCATGGCTTTGGCAAGGGAAATGCTATCAGAGCTTTAAGGGAGAAGTTTAAAAAAACCATGATAATAGTTCTGGAGAGAAATTTAAGTATTTTAAAAGAGGTTTTAGAAAACAAAGACCTTTCTGATATTTTTGTAGATGAAAATATATTGGTTATGCCAATAACAGAGAATTATAGAGAAGAAATTGACAAACTTTTGACTATATTTGGGCCTAAATTGATGTGGGCTGAGGTTTATCAATATTACACAGATGGTTATGACAGGGTGGATTTTTACGAAGCTGAAGAGATAAAAAGCCATATAAGTAGATTTCTCACAACATTCTTTTTGAATAGAAGTACGCTTATACATCAATCGGAAACAGTTGTGGAGAATGCCATAAAAAATATGGCAGTTTTTGCAAGAGGTGGTCCTTTAAGTCGATTTATAAAAAATAAATTTGAGGGCAAGCCAGCAGTTATTGTTGCCAGTGGCCCCTCTTTAATGAAAAACATAGACACTTTGTCTAAAATAAAGGATAAAGCTTTGATTATAGCTGTGGACAGCGTGTTGGGTACATTGTATAAGAAGGGAATTAAACCTGATATAGTTTGTGGTGTTGATTATACGCCACTGAATCTTGAGAAGTATAAGCCAATTTTAAAAGAGAAAAAGAAATCTGACTTGATATATGTTCACACCGCTTCTGTTTACCATGAGATTCCCAAGCTTTTTGAAAAGACGGTGGCTGAATGTTATTCAAATAGTTTTACAAGCTTATATATAGATGTTTTTGGAAAGATTGAGGATTTGGTGCTTCCTGGAAATGCTAATACCCATTTTGCCATAGCTATTGCTTATTACTTGAGAGCCAACCCAATTATATTTGTTGGGCAGGACTGGGCTTTTTCTGGTGGAGTTGATCATGCCAAGGGTGCCTCTGTTGAGGTTAATATTCCAGGTAAAATCTATTGGGTCAAAGGAAGTATAGAAAATAAAGTTCCGACCGATACAGCCATGTATACTGGGTTAAAGGTTGTTGAGGATATAATTAAAACCTTGAGCAGGAAAGGCTATGAGTTTATTAATGCTACGGAAGGAGGAGCTTACATAGAGGGAGCGGAACACATGACCCTTAAAGAGGTCAAAGATAGATATTTGAAAGAAGTTATAGATAAATCTGCCTTTTCCATGGATTGTTCTGTAGGCTACAGTGATTTAATTAAGAGAACCCAGGAGATAGTGGACAGAATAGAGTGGATTATAAAGAAATCTAACGATACTTTGAAACTTGTAAATGAGGTTTTGGATAGATGGTTAACCACTAAAAATGAAAGAGAAATCTTTAAAAAAGTGGAAAAGATTAATGAAATAAACAACAAAATTACATATGACAGTATATTCATTGGAGCCGTCCAGAGTTTCTTTTTTAAAGACTTTTACTACTTCAACAGGGAGGAGATTGATGTTGAAGGGCAAGAGGTGGAACAGAGGATAAGACAGTCCATTAGGTATTTTAAATTAATAAAAGAAAAAAGCATGAAAGCATACAAACTTATAAAAAAGATGTTGAATATGCTCAAGCTTGAAAGGGAGTTTATGACGAACGAAGAGAAATTTTTGAAAGGTGAAAATAAAATTTTGAGTCTTCTGGAATTGTATTTTGATTTTAAAGATATTTATAACGGTTTGGAGCTTGCGGAAAAAGCGATAAAAAGACACGGTGAAAAAGCTGAATTTTTCTTTTGGAAGGGTAAATTGCAGACCTTAAATAGATTTATGCACAAAGAAGCACTTGAAAGCTTTAAAAAGGCTTTAGAGATAGAGCCAGATTTTAAAAAAGCTGAGTTTGAGTATGGCGTGGAAAAGAACATCGTTTCATCTCATCTTATTCTCGCTAAACAGGCTATAGATAGAAAGGATTATGTTGGTGCAAAAAGATTAGTCTCAAGGGCACTTGATTATGAGCCAGAGAACGAAGAAGTGAAGAAGTGGCTCAATACAGTTGAAGAGATGGCTAAAGTTTCCAAAGACTATCAAAGACAGAAATTACTATATGAGCAGTTAAATCTTGAGGGAGAGGTTTTTGAGGAGTACAAAAAAGCCATAGAGTTTGTCAAGCACGAGAAGTTTGAAAATGCTTATGGAAAGCTGTTATCCCTTTACGATAAATATGGAAATTTCGGTGATATACCTTTCCTGTTAGGTTCAATCTTAATCGACAGAGGGGAGCTTGATAAAGCCGAGAAATACCTAAAAGAGGCTGTTGAGCTTATTCCGTATCAGCCCCTTGTGTATCTCGCTTTGGGTAAGTTGTATATAGAAAAGGGAGACTATGTGGCTGCCAGGGAGAACCTGGAAAAGGCGATAAGTATGAGTCCGGATTTGAAGCCCGGTGTGCTGGATACTCTGGGAAATCTATACTACGAGTTTGGTGAATACGAAAAGGCATTTAAGGCTTTTGAAGAATATTTGCAATACTCAGACGATAAGATTAAAACATTGACCAAGCTTGCACTTTGTTATAAAGAGATGGGTATGATAGAAGAGTACAACGCACTCATGAATAAGATAAAATCGATAACAGGTGCAAATTAAAGCTTTACCTTGGCTATGGATATAGCCCCGTCTATATTCAAAATCTCTTTCAGGATTGAATCACTAACCTCTTGGTCAACCTTTATAAACGATAGAGCCTCACCCAGGTCTTTCTTCCTCCCGAGCCTGAAGTCCGCTATGTTTATGTTGTGCTTGCCCAAAATTAAGCCCACTTTACCAATAACACCGGGCTTGTCGTAGTTTTTAAACACAATTATGTTGCCCGTAAGCTCAATTTCCATATCAAAACCGTCCATATAGACTATGCGGGCTTTGTTTGGCTCAAACACTGTTCCGCCAATTTCAAGCGTCTTTCCGTCGTCATATTCGGCTTTTATCAAAAGGTAGTTCTTAAACTCAGTTCTTTTTTTGTAAATTTTCTGCTCAACCTCGATTCCCCTCTCGTTAGCAATGTACGGTGCGTTGACATAGTTGACATGTTCATCCACCATGTTCTTTAAAACCCCGACGATTGTAAAAAGACCAAGTGAATTCATGCAGCTTTCTATCTCTCCGTGGGGATATACAGTTACCTTTTTAATGAAGCTTTTAACATACTGGGAAAGGAAGGAGCCCATTCTCTCTGCAAGCCCGAGAAACTGTTTTCCAACCTCTGAAATCTCTTCCTCTTCCATTTTTATATTAACTGCATTCTCATAGCCTCTGCCTTTTAAGGCATCTATGACAGATTTTGCTATGCCTTCAGCCACCCTTACCTGAGACTCGTATGTGTTTGCTCCAAGGTGTGGAGTTACAAAAACATTGTCAAGCTCAAACAGGGGATGGTTTGTCTGGGGTTCTTTGTCGAAAACATCTATTCCCAAAGCCCAGATCTTCCCGCTTTTTAAACCATCGTATAGGGCTTTTTCGTTGTAAAGCCCGCCTCGTGCACAGTTTATTAAAATCACGCCGTCTTTCATCTTCTCTATCTTTTCTTTGTCTATCATGTTGTATGTCTCTTCGGTTTTTGGTGTGTGAATAGTTATTATATCAGAAGACTTAATGAGTTCGTCCAATGTATCTACCATCTTTGCCCCGATTTTTGTAGCTCTCTCTTTAGGGATGTATGGATCGTAAACCAAAACTTTAGCACCAAAGCTCATAACCCTGACAGCTACACGGCTTCCTATTCTACCCATTCCTATTATTCCAACAGTCTTTCCATGGAGTTCAATGCCCATCCATTTCTTTCTATTCCATATGTGCTTGTGCTTTAGCTCATAGTTGGCGTTTGGCATAAAGCGGAGGCAGTTCAGCATATGAGTCATCGTATGCTCCGTAGCTGCAAGCGTGTTTCCCGTTGGCATATTCAGAACAACGATACCCCTTTTCGATGCCTCATCCAAATCAATGTTATCAACGCCGACACCAGCCCTTCCTATAACCTTCAAATTTTCGCAGTGGCTTAAAAACTCCTTGTCAACGGTTGTTGAGCTTCTTGTTATTATGGCATCTGCATCTTTTAGGTGTAGAGGTAACTCCTTTTTGTCAACGCTGCTTTTTATATCAACAATTATATCTTTTTCATTTTTCAGTATTTCAATACCCTTCTCAGAAATTGGATCGCAAACAACTACCTTGAACATTACTTTTTCTCTCCTTTCAACAGGTTGTCTAACTTCCTCTTCAAGAAATTGTAATCCCTATTGCCGATATATTTTGCAACAATTTTGCCATTTTTATCCAAGATTATCACGGTTGGTGTGGCAAGTATACCCCCCACAGATTTTAACTGGCTTTTTGAGTGGATTCTCCAGACAGGGTATTTTATCTTTAAATCCTTTATGAAATCCCCTATATCATACCTGTCTCTGCTTAAGCTTATTCCAACGATGTTAATCTTCTCTTTGTAGATGTTGTAAAGCTTGTTGATTATTTTAGACTCCTTCTCGCAGGGTGGACAGTCTGGGTAAAAAAAGATTAAAACGACAGGCTTTTTCCCGAGTAAACTTTTGACATTTATTGTTGTTGAATTGCCGAAAAACGGTGAATCAAGCTGTATGTTTATGTTTCCTGCCCAGGCAGTTAGAAATGTGCCCGCAACAAATAAAATAGCCCATAAAAACTTTCTCATCCCTGCCTCCCCAACACATCTTTTGCCGCTTTGGAAACTACCTTTATACACTGCTCAACAAGTTCAGCCTCTGTGGACTCCGCTGTTATCCTTAAAAGCGGTTCTGTTCCTGAATACCTTACAACAATTCTCCCATTTCCTTCCAAGAGCTTTTTGCTCTCCTCTATGGCTTTTTGTATCTCTTCTATAGTGTCAAGTGGCGGTTTTTCCTTTACCAGAACATTGTATGTTTTCTGCGGTATCTTTTTAAAGCCCTCTGTTAGCTCAGACAGTTTTTCTCCGTTTTCCTGCATAACAGAAAGAACTGCAAGGGCTGTGACTATGCCGTCTCCCGTTGTGTTGAAGTCCCACAGAACCACATGTCCAGACTGCTCACCACCTAAATTGTATCCCTCTTCTAACATCTTTTTAACTATGTTTTTATCTCCAACATCGACCCGCTCAAGCTTGACTCCGATGCTGTTTAAAAATAGCTCAAGCCCATAGTTTGTCATCGAGGTTCCGACAACCGTGTTTTTGTTTAGTCTACCTTTATTTTTCATATCCTTGGCAAGGATGGATAAAATTGCGTCCCCATCCACTATGTTGTATTTCTCGTCAACCATCAGCACCCTGTCTCCATCGCCATCAAACGCTATGCCCACATCGGCTCTGTAGAGTCTTGTTGCGTCCAAAATGGCAGATGGGTAGGTTGAACCGCACTTGTCGTTTATATTCACTCCGTTTGGCTGGTTGTTAATAGCAATAACTTCAGCCCCAAGCTCTTCAAATATCATGGGTGCAACCTTGTAGGTGGCGCCGTTTGCACAGTCTAAAACGATTCTTAAACCCTCCAGAGAGACGCTGTAGGGAAGCGTGTCCTTGGCAAAAACTATGTATCTGCCGAGCGTGTCCCTTATCCTGTAAGCTCTGCCTATTTTCTCTCCAAGTGCGCCCTTTCCTTCAAGCTCTTTGCTAAAGATTAATCTCTCAATCTCTTCCTCTAACTCATCGGCGAGTTTCAAGCCCTCATGTGAGAATATCTTTATACCGTTATCATCAAAAGGGTTGTGGCTTGCAGAGATTACGACCCCTGCATCACACCGCATACTCCTGACCAAAAATGCTATAGCTGGTGTGGGCATGGGTCCAACGAGATAGGCATCAGCGCCCATTGAAACGATACCACTCGTTATGGCGCTTTCAAGCATGTATCCTGAGAGCCTTGTGTCTTTACCTATTATTATTTTTCTTTTTTTGTTGGGTGTTCCGTTTAAAGCATAGACCAGCGCTTTGCCCAGTTTATAGGCAACATCACCAACCATTGGATAGACATTGGCTTTACCCCTTATCCCATCCGTTCCAAACAGCTTCATAGCTTTACTCCAAAAAACTTTATAGAAAAGGTTGCTATGGAAAGGTAAATAAGAAGCCCCATAATATCGTTCATGGCAGATATAAACGGAGACGCAGCAACTGCCGGGTCAACATTGAGTTTTTTAAGTCCCAGCGGTAAAAACGCACCCACAATTGTAGAGAGGAACATTGACAGAAAAAGGGAAGAGCCCACAACAATTGCGAGTGGTAGATTTCTTTGAAAAATTAAAGCCATAGCAAAGCCCAGAATGGCAAATAGACCACCTATTGATATGGCTGTCTTAATCTGTATTTTTATAATTTTCCAGATGCCGCTCTCGTCGAATTTGCCGAGGGCTAACGCTCTTACAACAATTGTTTGTGATTGCTGTCCTGTATTTCCGCCGAGTGCCATGATTAGTGGCATGAAAAAGGAGAGTGAAATTGCAGTTTTCAATGTGCCGTTAAAGTGCTTTAAAACAGTTCCAGAAATCGATTCTCCAATTAAACTCATAATTAGCCACGGTGCTCTGTATTTTATGATATTCAAAACCCGTGTCTCTTCGAACTCCTCTTGAGATGTTCCTATAAGCTTGTAAATATCCTCGGTTGTCTCTTCCCTTATGACATCTATGATGTCGTCAACCGTTATAACTCCCACAAGCCTGTTTTTGTTATCTACAACCGGAACACTCAGTAGGTCGTATTTCTCCACAATCTTTGCCACCTCTTCTTGATCCATGTTTGTCCTTACAGATATTATGTTCGTGTTTGCGATGTTTTCAATCTTTTCATTTTTGTCTGCCGTTATCAGTGCTCTCAGTGTTACGACGCCTATCAGGTGTCCGTATTTATCCACGACATAGACATAGATTATCTGCTTTTCTTTGCTTGCCTTTCTAATCTCTTCCAGGGCTTCCTCAACTGTCATGTCTTTATCAATAGCGAAAAAGTCAGGGTTCATTATTCCGCCTGCACTGTCCTCTGGATAGCGCAGGAGTTTAGCTATCTCCTCCTTGAACTGGGGGTTCAGGTGCTGCTGGACTTTCTCTTCAAACTCTTCATCGAGTTCATCTATAATATCTGCTGCTTTGTCTGGAGATATTTTCTCAAGAATCCTTGCCGCCTCTTCAGGGGATAGCTGCTCAAGGAGTCGCGCAGCAACTTTATAGTCATCAAGATACTCAATTGCTTCTGCTTTAAGCTGGGTGTCCTTCAAAGCCTTTATGGCAAAAATTTGCTCATCGGGTGCAAGGTTTAGAAGTATCCTTGCTATATCGGCAGGATGGAGTTTTGAAAGCAGGTTGTTAACATTCTCCTTTACCTCTTTCCTGATTAGCTTCCTGATTGTTTTTATAACAACTTCATTGTCCACATGTTCTTTTGAGATTGTTTTTACCATTTAAGCTAAAACCTTGGGTCTAAGTACTCTTTGATTAGGGGCTCTTTTTTTGTCCAGTGCTCTTTGATTTTTACCCATAAATCCAGATAAACCCTTGCCTTTAAGAATGCCTCTATCCCTTCTCTTGCCTGTTTTCCTATCTCTTTGATAAGTCTGCCGTTTTCACCGATAATAATCATTTTGTGAGCCCTTCTCTCCACAATTATATTTGCCTTGATGTAGTAAAGGTCTTTCTCTTCTCGATATTTCATCTCTTCGACAACCACAGCCACATGGTAGGGTATCTCTTGCGACACGATGTTCATTATTTTTTCTCTGATAATTTCTGCGACTATGAATCTCTCTGTCTCCGTGCTTATTATGTCATCTTCGTAGTACTTTGGCCCTTCGTCTAAAAGCCTTAAGATTGCATCTAATATTTTCTCCTTTGCGTCTGGGTCTTTGATTAAAGACACTTCTAAAACCTCGCTAAACTCTGCTCTGGACAGGAATTTCTCCTTAATGGCTTCTACCTGCTCCTTGGTCATAAGGTCGGTTTTGTTTATAATAAGTATGGCTTTTTTCTTTTTTTGTTTTATTTTTCTTAGATATTCCTCTAAAACCTCATCGATTTCGCCTTTGTGGTCTGTCATCACCAAGGCTAAATCAAAGTCTTCCAACGCCTCGTCTATGTATTTTTTCATCATCTGGTTTAACTTTTTTTGGGATTCGTGTATGCCAGGTGTGTCCACGAAGATTATCTGGTAGTTCTCTCCATTTAATATACCTTTAACAGATTTCCTCGTAGCCTGTGGTTTATGCGAGACAATGGCTATTTTTTCACCGATTAAGAGGTTTAAAAGGGTCGATTTACCCACATTGGGTTTTCCTATTATTGCGACAAAGCCAGATTTAAACACTGTTTTTCTCCAGTTTTTCCACAGCCTCTCTGGCTGCGTTTTTCTCAGCCTCTTTTTTGCTTTTTCCAGTGCCAGAGCCGTATTTTACATTATCGACAAATACATCGCAATAGAAAGTTTTGTTGTGCTCCTGACCCTCTTCTCTCACTATCTGGTATGTAGGAAGACAGCCAAACATCTTCTGGGTAAGCTCTTGAAGGTGGGTTTTATAGTCAAAGATAATTCCCTTTTCTGCTATTGCTTTAATTGTATCCACGAGGTGAAACTCTATAAACCTCCTTGCCTTTTCGAGCCCTCTATCTAAATATATTGCACCGACTATTGCCTCAAAGGTGTCCTCTAATATGCTGTCGTTGTTTACAATCCCCTCTTTCTTTTCGCTCTTTCCAACTATTATGTATTTTGATAACCCTAATTTCCTTGCTATGTTTGACAGGGTTTGGGTGTTCACGCTTGCAGCCCTGATTTTTGACAGCTTTCCCTCATCTATTGTCGGGTAGTTATTTATTAAAAACTCCGTGACCACAAGCTCAAGCACGGCATCACCCAGAAACTCAAGCCTCTCGTTTGAGAGCTTTTTATCCTTAACACTCGACCTGTGTGTTAGAGCTCTTTTCAGTAAACTCTTATTTTTGAAAGTGTATTTTATCTGTTTCTCTACTTCTTTTTCATCAAACATACCTGTCCATCGAATCTGCAAATATTGTTGCTATTTTCAGCTCTGGGTTTTCTTTTTTTATGAGTAGTGAGGCAAAGTAGCAAGCTCCGCTTGAAATGCCTGCAAACACCCCCTCCTCTTCTATTAGCCTTCTGTTAAATTCCAGGGCATCGCTGTCTGAGACGGGGATAATCTGGTCAATGAGGCTCAAATCAAGAACACTTGGCTTAAATCCCGCTCCAAGACCCTGAATCTTGTGTATTCCGCTCTTTCCTTCTGTTAAAAATGGGCTTGATTTGGGCTCAACACCCACGATTTTTGTGCTTTTTTTATAACTTTTCAAAGCCCTCGCCACACCTGTTATTGTTCCCCCTGTTCCGATTCCGCACACGAAAACATCAATATCGGGCAGTTGATTGATAATCTCTCTGCCTGTTGTTTTTTCGTGTATATCTGGATTTGCCGGGTTGTTGAACTGATCAAGCATTAGGAACCCTTCATCTCTCAGCTGTAAAGCCTTCTCGATCGATTTTTTCATTCCTCCACTGACTTCGGTTAAGATCACCTCTGCTCCGAAACTCTCCATAATTTTTATTCTCTGCTTGCTCATATTTTCTGGCATAACTATAACGGTCTTTATGTCAAAAAAAGCACCCAGAAAGGCAAGCGATATACCTGTATTGCCACTTGTTGGTTCAACGAGCCCTTTGGCGTTGTCAACAATACTTTTATCAAAAGCATCCTTTAGCATTCCCCACGCCGTTCTATCCTTTATTGATCCAGTGGGGTTAAAAAACTCTAACTTCGCAAATATCCCTTTTTCTTTTAGTTCAACCAAGGGAGTGTTTCCTATAGTTTCAACAATATTCATAGCTTACCCGCCATCTCATCGATACTTAAAGATATATGCTCTTTAGACTCATAGGAGTGTGGTGTGTCTATGCAGTAGTGTGCTCCTATGCTACCCTTTCTTTGGAGTGCCGAGTATGCAATTATGCTTGCCAGAGCAGCCATGTTCCTCAGTGTAATGCCCTCTTCGCAATTGTAGGGCTGATAGTTTTTTAAAAACAGAGCCCAGCTGCAGTTCAGAATCTCCTTCATCCCTTTTATTGTTCTTATCACGCCTAACTTTTCCCAGATAGTTTCCTTTAGATCCAGTATCCTTCTCCTTAAAAATTGTTTATTGCACGGTTTTGGTGCAATTTTTGGTTTTTCAAACCCTATCTGTTCACTATTGCTTGCAAATTTACAGGCGCTATCTGCCGCCCTTTTGCCGTAAACCAGACCCTCTAAAATTGAGTTCGATGCGAGCCTGTTTGCCCCGTGGACGCCGTTGCACGCCACCTCACCCGCAGCAAACAAACCCTCTATATTTGTCTTTGTGTCAATATCTGTTTTTACACCGCCCATTGTGTAGTGTGCGGCTGGAGATACTGGTATGGCTTCCTTTGAAATATCAAGTCCATACTTTAAGCACTCACTGTAAATCGTTGGAAAACGGGATTTTAAGAACTCCTCACCCAGGTGTGTAGCATCTAAATAAACCCTGTCTATGTTCCTTTCCTTCATTTCAAACACGATAGACCTCGCAACAACATCCCTTGGTGCAAGGTCTCCTAATCTGTGGTACTTCTCCATAAACCTCTCGTTTCTGTCGTTTACAAGGTAAGCACCTTCGCCCCTCAGGGATTCGCTTATTAGAAATTGCGGTGCGTTGTAGCGTTTCAATGCTGTGGGGTGAAACTGGACAAATTCCATATCTTCTAAAGTAGCACCAGCCATGAATGCAGCGACAACGCCGTCGCCTGTTGTTATTTCAGGGTTTGTTGTGTTCTTGTAAATAGCAGCATAACCACCGGAGGCTAAAATTAGGGCGCCGCCGGTGTAATACTCATACCTCTCACTTTTTGTATCCAGCACCTCGATTGCCAAAAACTTTTTATTTTTAGTCAATATCCTTGTTAGTATCGTAAACGGTTTGAATGTTATGTTCTTTAATGTCTTGGCTTTCTTTAGGAGTGTTTGTTCAACTTCATGGCCTGTAGCATCACCTAAGGCGTGGACAATTCTGTTAACTGAATGAGCAGCTTCCCTTGTGAAATCCAAAGTTCCGTTTTTACTTTTGTCAAATCTTGCCCCCCAGCTTATAAGCTCCTTAACCCTTTCTGGACCCTCTTTTACCAAAATCTCCACAGCTTCTCTATTGCAGAGTCCAGCACCCGCCCTCAAGGTATCCTCTATATGCTTTTTATAGTCGTCCTCACTGTTTAAAACAACGGCTATTCCGCCCTGGGCTTTGTCTGTGTTACAAAAGTCAACTTCCCTTTTCGAGAAGACAATCGTATTAAAACCCTTCATAGCACAGTGAATAGCCGAGGTTAACCCTGCAACCCCACTACCTATTACCAGTATAGTTTTTGACACCAAAACTTCCTTTCTAAACTATTTTTGGACAGCTAAAACACTTTTTGGCGGGATAATGTTGGTTTTATGTCCACAGCCAAAAAGTGAAAAACCAACAAGTGCAAGTGCTAAGGCTAAAACAAGCTTTTTCATGCCAGAATAGTATTAAAAATGGATTTTAAAATCAATAGGGTAAGCCAAAAAAAACTTGACAAAACCCAAAAAATAGAGATTATTCAGAGAAGTCTTTGGTGGAGGAGCGATATGGACGCTGCCACAATGGAGGAGTTGAGAGATAGACTTCTTAGCCTGAAAAAAGAGATAACTGCAAGAATTAAAAAGAACCTTGAAAAGGTGAACTCATTTCAGCTTAAAGGTGATGAGGGGGACTTCTCAAGTGCAGTTTACTCACGCCAGGTGATTTACGATTTAATAGAAAAAGATAGAAGGCATTTAAAGGAGATCGAGGAGTCTCTTTACGAGATAGAGCAGGGAACTTACGGAAAATGCAAAAGGTGTGGCAAAGATATAGAGATAGAAAGGATGAAAGCCAAGCCCACCGCCAAATACTGCATATCGTGCAAGAGAATAATTGAATCTGGTAGATGACCTACTGTCGTTGGTTTTCCCGAACAGATGTATCTATTGCAACTCTAAAAGCTATTTCTTAATCTGCGATAGCTGTCTTTCAAGGCTTGATATCGAGTTTGATAGATGCGAGAGGTGTTCAACGCCGATAAACTCGAAAGGCTTTTGTTCTGTCTGTCTTAAGGAAGATAGAGAGTTTGTCAAAGGGTTTTCTCTTTTTAACTACAAAGATGGCTTTGTTTCCAATATGATAGAGCTATTCAAGTTTTACGGCGTTTTTGGAATGGCGGATGTGCTGGACTTTTTTGCTGAAACTTTGAAAAAAATAGATTTCTTTGAACTTGCAGACTGTTTTGTTCCTGTGCCAATGCATATTAAAGCCCTGAGAAAGCGAGGCTATAATCAGGCTCTACTTATTGCCAAAAAGCTCAGCAAAATCACCAAGATACCCGTCTGTTTTGATTGTGTGGTGAAGGTAAAACAGACAAAATCTCAGGTTGGATTAACATACGGGGAACGAAAGAAGAATTTAAAGGGCGCTTTTAAGGTTTTTAAGCTCAAAAGTGGCGTTAAAAGGGTGGTAATTGTTGATGATGTTTTCACTACAGGTTCGACCATAAACGAGATAGCATCCCTGTTGAAAAAACACTCAATTGAAAGTTACTTTTTCACGCTTGCCTCTACTCCACAGATAGAGTAGCCATTCTTAAACATAGATGTTTTTACGGATAAGTTGATTTTTTAATTAACCGTTGCTACAATTCAAATGTCATGAAAAGACTCCCTATAGGTATCCAGACCTTTAGTGAAATCATACAAGAGGATTATTACTATGTTGACAAAACAAGGTTTGCATACAAACTTTTGACAAAGGGCAAGTACTACTTCCTCTCCCGTCCCAGACGCTTTGGCAAATCACTCTTTCTCGACACACTATCAGAGATATTTTTAGGGCACAAAGAGCTATTCAAAGGCTTATATATCTATGACAGGTATAATTTCAAACCTCATCCTGTCTTAAGGGTATCATTTGGTAGTGGGGATTACTCTTTAGGTGAAGAACAGATTCATAAAAAGCTAAAGTGGGTTTTAAAGAACAACCAGGAAGACTTGGGGATTGACTGCGGTGCTCTATCCAACGATGAGTGCTTTGCCACATTGATTAAGAAATCATTTGAAAAATACAACGAAAAAGCTGTTATTCTCATAGACGAATACGATAAACCCATACTTGACAACATAACGAACAAAGATAAGGCAAAGATAGCAAGAAACATCTTGAAAAATTTCTATAGCATTATCAAGGACAACGATAGATATATCAGGTTTGTCTTTATCACTGGGGTATCAAAATTCTCAAAGCTCAACCTGTTCAGTGGTCTGAACAACTTAGAGGACATCACGCTAAACAGGGAGTATGCTGAAATTTGTGGCTATACCCACGATGATTTTCTAACTGTTTTTAAAGACAGAATAAATGGTGCAGACTTGGATTTGGTTAAGAGATGGTACAACGGATACAACTACTTTGGTGAGCCTCTGTATAATCCATTTGACATACTTCTCTTTTTATCATCGGGTCATGACTTCAGGAATTACTGGTGGCAAACAGGAAATCCATCCTTTCTCATAGAGAAACTGAAGGAAGAAAACTACTACATCCCTGAGCTTGAGAATGCTCTTATTTCAGAGGAAGTCCTGGAAGCCTTTGATGTGGAATACATCGACCTTAGGGCACTTCTCTGGCAGACGGGATATTTGACAATAAAAGAAAAGCTGACAGATGATACAGGAAGCAACTTATATAGATTATCCGTTCCCAACCTTGAGGTTCAGTTCTCTCTAAACAGACTATTCATAGATTATCTAACGAACCAAAGGATGGAAAAAACGAGGTATGAACTCAATATAAAAAACGCACTAAGGAACAACGACTTTAACTCCTTTATCACTCACTTAAAAACAGTCTTTGCAACCATTCCGTACCAGAACTATGCGAACAACATTATATCCAAGTATGAGGGCTATTATAGTAGCGTAATTTTTGTATATCTGATGGCTCTGGGCTATGATGTTATCGCTGAGGATACAACAAACAAGGGAAGGATAGATTTAACTCTGAAGATGAAAGATAAAATCCTTATCATAGAGTTCAAGGTGGATGAAGAAAGAGACAAGCCCATAAAGCAGATAAAAGAGAGAAGGTATTATGAGAAATACCTGAACGAGAACAAAGAGATATACCTGATAGGCATGGTGTTTAGCTCAAAGGTTAAAAATATAGAAAAGTGGGAGATTGAGAAAGTAAAAGGGTAAATCGGTGGACTGGATGTTGAATTTTGAATTGTGGATTGTGGGTTATAGGTGAAATGGAAAAATTTGATTTAGTATCAAAATTGAAAACTAAAGGAAATGGCGATAGCTGGAAAATTAAATTGCACAACATTGTAGAAGAGCTAAAAAAAAGTAAACCGAAATCAATAATACTTTTTGGAAGCAGAGCTCGGGGAGATTTCAGCAAATATTCCGATATCGATATAGCGGTTGATTTAGATTTGAGTTTTAGAGAAAAAAGAAAAATTAAAGAAAAAATTGAAGCTATTTCTGGTCTTTATAGTGTTGACTTGGTTTTTTTAGACGAAGCACAAAACAACTTTAAAGAAAAGATCCTAAAGGAAGGAAAGGTTCTCTATGCAAAAGAGTGAAGTGTTGGTGAAAATAGAGAACTTCGAAAGGGCTTTAAAAAGGCTTAAAGAGGCAGTGGAAAGGGCAGAAGATGATCTGGATAAAAACGGAGTAATCCAGAGATTCGAGTTTACAGTTGAACTTTTATGGAAAGCCTTAAGGTCTATTCTTGCCTATCACGGCATCGATTGTTATTCTCCAAGAAGCTGCATAAAGGAGTCGTTTAAATCTCAGTTAATTGACGACGATGAGATTATTCTGGATATACTCGAAGACAGAAATAGAAGCTCTCATACATATATACTCCGAAAAAACAAGCGAAGAGATTTTCGAAAGGATAAAAAGAGTTTATCTAAATTACATGATGAACCTGAGACTAAAGGAAAAAATGTAATAAAAACTTGGGGTTGATCATGGTTTGTGTTAAACATGGTAAAGGAGTTCACCATATTTACTTTTATTGGTGAAAGAGCAGGATAAGCTAACTTGTTGAATGGACGACAGAATTCTTGGGCTTTTGGTTGAAAATACTTTCACATCTCGGAGGTGGAAAGTTGGGAAAGATCGCTTGGTTTACAGTAAAAACAACACTGAAAGATAGGCTATTTTTGTTGATTGCGTCTTTGGTTTTAGTGTATTTCTTCGTTCCCGTGTTTAGCTACTTTTCTATGAGACAATTGCAGGAGATTTCTATAACAATGTCTGTCACTTTAAATTCTTTCATCTTACTGGTTCTTTCGGTTTTTGGTGGTGTTTATACTTTATGGAGAGATATAGAAAGAAAATACACCTTTATTCTTTTAAGCTACCCCATAAAAAGGACAGACTACATAATTGGAAGAATATTGGGATATTCTTTTCTTCTCTTTTTAATAACTACCGTTGATTTTGCTTTAGGAGCTGTGGCGATAAAGATATCCTCAAGCATATATAAATCTACTTTGCCTATTCTATGGTTAAACATATTTTGTGCGTATTATTTTTCATTGCTCAAGTATATTTTGCTTTTGTCTTTTGGTTTTTTATATGTGACATTTTCTACTTCATTTTTTACTCCTATATTTCTGACCATTTTTACATACATTGGTGGAAACTCAATACAGGGAGTATACGATTATGTGATAAAGAGTGGAAGTGATGTGCCCCATCTTATAAAAGCTGTGATTAAAGTTATTTATTACATCATACCAAATTTTTCCTCATTCGACTTTATACCGTATGCGGCTTATTCTTTGAAACTCTCTGTTCAAGATTTGATTATAACTTTTGTGTATTTTTTAATTTACACATCAATTGTACTTTTAGTAGCCTCTTTGATATTTAACAACAAGGATTTAACATGAAAAGATTAGCTGATAACAGATACATTTTAATTTTTCTTTTTTCTATAATATCAATTTACATTTTCTTTGCTCCACAGTTTAAGAATAATATGA
>Ga0256831_1000595_pt1 | contig 18787 bp, 17 predicted proteins | sample 132544metaG_FD_189087 | JGI IMG/M metagenome (GOLD analysis project Ga0256831, IMG submission 189087) | Hydrothermal vent microbial communities from Lau Basin, Pacific Ocean - 132-544 | ecosystem: Environmental > Aquatic > Marine > Hydrothermal vents | place: Pacific Ocean: Lau Basin | collected... | reverse complement strand
GTAAAATAGTGTACTAATTAACCATCCTCTAACATAGAAAAAATTACCCCCTTTAGCTTGATAAACATCAACAATTTGACTACTATCTTGAGAAGTGAACCACAATTACATTTTATACAAGACAATATATCGAATAAGAGTTTTGAGTTTACAAAATACTGAATAGTGGTAATTTCTTATATTTTATAACATTAGGTACAAGCTCCCATGAATAAGCTAAGCATCCATTTTCCAAACTATTTTTCTAGCATTATTACTTTACTTCTATGTCTTTTAATCACTCCTCTTAGCTTTGCCGATAAAAGTGAAGGCTTTCCAGGTAGAGAAAAATATCCTGAGATACCATTTATTGAGCTGGATGATTTTTATCAGGGTTATATAGATAATAAATATATTGTTGTCGATGCGCGTAGTCACTTTGAGTATGAAGTGATTAATATTGTGGGTGCTGTGAATATTCCTCTGCATTCATTGACATTTACTAAAGATATTAATGCATTAGCAAAAAATACGGATAAAACCATTGTTTTTTATTGTAATGGTCGTCGCTGTATGAAATCATTTAAGGCGGCTAAAAAATCAAAGTTATCAAATATATTAGTCTTTGATTCTGGTGTTTTTGAATGGTCTCAAGCACATCCTGAATATGCCAGTTTATTAGGAGAAACACCTCTGAATCCAGAAAAATTAATCAGTAAGGCAGAACTCAAAAAACACACACTACCCTTAAGTGAATTTGAAAAATTGATTTTAGGATCGGTGCTTATTGATATTCGAGACAAAAAGCAACGCCGAGGCAATGGTCTTTTTTTGCTGGCTGATAAATCAGCTCCGTTGGATGATACTAAAAAGCTTAACCTTTATATCAATAAGGCCATTGCAGAAAACAAAGTATTGTTAGCCTATGGCAGTTCAGGCAAACAGGTTCGCTGGTTACAATATCGTTTAGAGAATAAAGGGTTAAAAAATTATTACTTTATGAAGGGTGGTGCTAAATATTATCGCTATGATGATGCAAAGTAGAATTTGCATATCTAAGTTTGCTGAGAAAAAGAGCGCTAGAAAAAGAAAGGGCTGGATAAGAATCCAGCCCTAGGCAGTTTATAAAGCTATAAGATTTAATAGCTTATCATAGACTTTCGTCGAACTACATCATGCCGCCCATACCACCCATTCCGCCCATACCACCCATATCTGGAGCGGCACTTGCTTCTTGAGGAATTTCACTTACCATTGCTTCTGTTGTTAGCATTAAGCCTGAAACAGATGCCGCATGTTGTAATGCTGAACGGGTTACCTTAGCAGGATCCATAATACCCATTTCAATCATATCACCGTATTCACTTGTGGCGGCATTGTAACCATAATTGCCTTCACCTGCTTTAACATTGTTTACCACGACAGAAGCTTCGTCACCAGCATTCAATGCAATTTGACGCATAGGCTCTTCCATTGCACGTTTAGCAATATCAACACCAACACTTTGATCGTGATTGGTTGTTTCAACATCATCAATTGCTTGTAGAGCACGAATGAGTGCAACGCCACCACCAGGAACAACCCCTTCTTCTACTGCTGCACGAGTCGCATGCAAAGCATCTTCAACGCGGGCTTTCTTTTCTTTCATTTCAACTTCAGTTGCTGCGCCTACTTTAATAACGGCAACACCACCAGCTAATTTAGCGACACGCTCTTGTAACTTTTCACGGTCATAATCAGAAGAGGTATCTTCTAATTGACGACGAATTTGTTCAACACGTGAAGCAATATCAGCTTCTGCGCCAGCACCATCAATGATAGTGGTATTTTCTTTACTGACTTGAACACGCTTGGCTGTTCCTAGGTCATCTAAAGTAACGGCTTCAAGGCTTAAACCAACTTCTTCAGAAATAACGGTAGCGCCTGTTAAGATAGCAATATCTTGCAACATGGCTTTACGGCGGTCGCCAAAGCCTGGTGCTTTAACCGCAGTCACTTTAACCACACCACGCATATTATTAACCACTAAAGTAGCCAGTGCTTCACCTTCAATATCTTCTGCAATAATAAATAATGGTTTGCCTGATTTTGCTACGGCTTCTAATACTGGGAGTAAATCACGGATATTAGAGACTTTTTTGTCGTGTAGTAAAATGTATGGGCTTTCTAAATCAGCGGTCATGCTGTCTTGATTATTAACAAAGTATGGTGATAAATAGCCACGGTCAAACTGCATACCTTCAACAACATCGAGTTCATTTTGTAGTGCACTGCCTTCTTCAACAGTAATAACACCCTCTTTGCCTACTTTTTCCATTGAGTCAGCAATGATTTGACCAATGCTTTCATCAGAGTTTGCGGAGATGGAACCAACCTGACCGATAGCAGCAGAATCTTCACAAGGCTTAGCCATGCTTTCAATTTTAGTGACAGCAGCCAAAACAGCCTTATCAATACCACGTTTTAGATCCATTGGATTCATACCGGCAGCAACGGCCTTTAAACCTTCGTTTAAAATAGATTGAGCAAGTACGGTTGCAGTGGTGGTACCATCACCAGCAACATCAGAAGTCTGTGATGAAACTTCTTTGACCATCTGTGCGCCCATGTTTTCAAATTTATTTTCCAGTTCAATTTCTTTTGCAACTGAAACACCATCTTTCGTGATGGTCGGTGCGCCAAAGGCTTTATCTAATACAACATTACGACCCTTAGGACCTAGTGTTACTTTTACTGCATTGGCTAGAGTATTAACTCCGGCAACCATTAGATGACGTGCGTCATCACCAAATTTTACGTCTTTAGCTGGCATGTTTTATACCTCAATAATAATTCTATATTTAAAATGGAATAACTTAACTGTATTGTTTTTCTGAGTCTTTATAGACTCATTCAACGACAGCCAATACGTCTTCTTCACGCATAATCAGTAGAGTTTCATCTCCCACCTTAACTTCGCTACCAGAGTATTTACCAAAAATAACTTTGTCGGCAACCTTAACTTCCATTGCAATTAAGTCACCATTGTTAGCAGTACGACCGTTACCGACAGCAACCACTTCACCTTCAGAAGGTTTTTCAGTTGCTGAATCAGGGATGTAAATGCCACCGGCAGTTTTTGTTTCTTCTTCAAGACGACGCACAACAATGCGGTCACCTAATGGACGAATATTCACTTTACACTTTCTCCGTTATAGTAAATTTAGCACTCTCATTATAGAGTGCTAAGCCATGATGTTAAAAAAACCGGAAAAATATTAGTATTGATCCGGAATCGTTTCATGGTTGATTATTTTGGGACAGGACTTTGTTTTTCAAGTATTAATTATCATAAATTGTTTATTTTTCTGTTTTTGTCTCATCCACTTCAACACTGCCTTCAATAATATCACCTTGGCGAAGACTATTTTGTGCGTGTGTCTTGGTGGTTATATCTTCATAAGTGCCTTCATAATAGTCATTGTTCATATTATTACGGGTATTAACATAACGAGATTTTAAGAGGGCACTACCAATAACAAAAGAGGCTAAGAGCTTTCGCAGAGGAGGGACTAATAATAAAAAGCCAATAGTATCGGTAAAAAATCCAGGCATAAGCAAGCATAGTGCAGCGATAAGCAACATGACGCCCTCAAACATCTCCATTGCTGGAGGCACACCTTGTGCCATAGAGTGTTGTGCTTTTTGTAAGGTTGAAAAACCTTGTATGCGGATCAGTGTAATGCCCAGTACTGCGGTAGAAACAACCGCAATTACCGTAGCTAGAGCACCAATGGCACCGCCTACTTCAATTAATAAATAGATTTCTATCAGAGGTATAGCGATAAAAATTAGTAAGAACAAAGGTAGTATGGGCATAATATTCTCAATAGCTAGGAGGATAAAAAATGAATTTTTTATTTGTCTATGGGTCTGACTTCTTATGAGCGATAAACAATAAACAGCTAATAATTGTAGATAGGCATCATTTAAGTTGGTTGCTAATCCGGTATTGTTCACTTAAAATTTGAGCATTTAAGCCATTTATCAGACTCATCTTCAGATTCTATACTGAGTAGATGGGGTAAGGAAGTATTTTTTTCAAATGAAAAGTAGTATTGAACAGCAAAAAGAACAGCAAAAAATAGCCTATCAATTAGTGTTTTGCACTTGTCCTGAAGAGGAAGTTGCTATCAATATTGCTGAGAATATAGTGGCACAAAAGCTAGCCGCCTGTGTCAATGTGTTACCTGCGCTATACTCTATTTATCACTGGGAAGAAAATGTTGAATCTGCAAAAGAGAATATGATCTTGATAAAAACAACACAAGAAAAATATGCTTCATTGGAACGGGTTATTCGCTCATTACATCCCTATGAAGTACCTGAAATTATTGCGATTGATATAAGTAATGGTTTACCAGACTATCTAAAATGGATTGATAGTAGTATAAATCAAGCATAAAAATTGAAAAGAAAGCAAAAGAACCTTTCACTGGTCTTAATATAAAACCCGATGGCAGTTGTTTGCAAATTTGAGTAAGCCACTGCCAACAGCCCAACATAAATGGTCATAAAATAATGTTCATGCGATTCATTGTATTGTTTTCCCTATTTTTCTTTATCAGCCCAGCACAGGCTGAGCAGGACTTCCTTCCTCCTGAGCAGGCCTTTGCCATACAGCAAAGTAAGGTAATACGCTCCGCTGATGGTACTGAGCTTATTGTGTCATGGAAAATTGCCGATGGTTACTACCTTTATCGAGATAAGATTGCATTTCGTTCTAAGGATGATGACTTGACTTTAGGTGAGGTAAAGCTGTCTCCAAGTGTGACCAAAAATGATCCGTATTTTGGCGAGATACAAATTTATAAGCATGAGGTCAGTGCCACCATTGCTTTTAATTCAGCTAAGAAAGCAGGTGAGGTACTGAGTTTGGTAGCCAAATCTCAGGGATGTGCTTCGGGTGGTATTTGTTATCCGCCATTAAAGCAGACAGTGTCTTTTAGCCAACCTGATGTGGTGCTTTCTGCCATCAGCAAAACTAATAAGGTAACGACTAGTAATAAGACTGCTTCTACTACTGATAGTCTGAATCAATTAGCCAATCTTGGTAATGACTTAAATGCTCAGGATGATGTTCTGGATATTGAGGAGGCATTCAAATTTTCACTATCAATAAATGATAAAAACCAGCTTTCAGCATTATGGTCGATTGCCGATAAACATTACTTGTATAAAGATAAACTTAAATTTAAATTAATCAATGCAGATGGTTTCTCCATCGCATCACCGAACCTGCCTGATGGCAAAGCCAAAAGCGATGAATATTTAGGTGATTATGAAGCTTATTATCATGATTTGAGTATTAATATTCCTATCACGGGTTCTGGTGATAAAACTAAGCCATTAGCTGTTCAAGTGATTTATCAAGGGTGTTCTGAGTCGGGGATCTGTTATCCTAAGGTGACTAAAAATATTGAATTAGATATTTCTAAACTTGAGATTAAAACACCTTCTAGTCGTGATCCACAAAGTGTCATTCAAAAAAGTGCCATTCAAATCCCCACACCTGCCGATAAAACAGCAGCAATAAATGCTATTGAACAACAGTCTGAGCAGGATGTTTTGGCTGGGATGCTCAGCTCTGAAAATACCTTACTGGCATTAGCCACTTTTTTCTTAATTGGTTTAGGTTTAGCATTTACACCCTGTGTCTTTCCTATGATCCCTATTTTATCGGGTATTATTGCCGGACAAGGGAGTAAGGCCAGTAGCAGTGCCTTTGTGATGTCTGTTGTGTATGTACTTTCAATGGCAGTGGTGTATACCTTAGTGGGTGTTGTTGCTGGTCTGTCAGGAAATAATATTCAGATTATTTTTCAAAACCCTTGGGTATTGGGCAGTTTTTCTCTAATTTTTGTTTTATTAGCATTGTCGATGTTTGGTTTTTATGAACTGCAACTGCCATCCTCTATACAATCAAAGATTTCAGAGCTAAGTAATAAGCAAGAAGGTGGAACCTTAATTGGCGTGGCTATTATGGGCGTGCTGTCAGCTTTGATTGTTGGCCCGTGTATGGCGCCACCGTTAATGGGTATTTTATTATTTATCAGTCAAACAGGTGATCCTCTCTTAGGGGGTAGTGCTTTATTTGTTATGAGTTTGGGCATGGGTATTCCCTTGATTATTATTGGAACCTCCGCGGGTAAACTTATGCCTAGAGCGGGTGTTTGGATGGATACAGTCAAAGCTGTCTTTGGCGTGATGATGCTAGCCGTAGCAATCTGGATGTTGGAACGAGTATTGCCAGAAATTATTATTATGTGGTTATGGGCACTGCTCATCTTTGTTGCTGGGGTTTACATGGGCGCATTAACACCCATTCATGAAAATACTACGGGTTGGTCACGCTTATGGAAAGCCTTAGGCTTGATTTTGATGTTATATGCTAGTCTCTTAATCATCGGTGCTTCTTCTGGAAACAAAAATTATTTGCAACCACTTAAGGGAGAATACTCACTTGCTGTTGCCGGTAATGCCGCTCCTAGCCATGTGGTCTTTGAAAAAATAAAATCAGTCGCCGATTTAGAAGCAAAATTAGAGCAAGCCAAGCAAAACAATCAGGCCGTTATGCTCGATTTTTATGCCGATTGGTGCACCTATTGTAAAAGTATGGAAAATACCACATTTAAGTCAGCTAAAGTACTTTCTTCATTGGCAAATTTTATGGTGCTACAAGCGGATGTCACTGAAATGGATAAGCAGGATGAAGCACTGCTAAAGTCTTTTCAAATACCGGCTCCCCCAGCAATTTTATTCTTTCACCCTAGTTCGGGAGAGAAACGTAATTTTCGAGTGGTCGGCTATAAAAATGGCGATGACTTTGCTCAGCATGTGCATGCCTTTGAAAAAAGTGCTCAATAAGCGTTTTATATTATGAAAACACGTACTATTTTTGCTCTTGCTCTGAGTCTGACTGCTTTTCTTTCTTGGCTTGCTTATGAGACTCTTTTAGATACTCATAATAGCCCAGAGGTGGTTAATAAATCACATCATATAAAACGCCACGATTTTAGCTTACCTGATTTAAGTGGTCAGCCCCAAGCCTTTTCACAATGGCAAAATAAGGTCATATTAGTTAACTTTTGGGCTACATGGTGCCCTCCTTGCCGACGTGAAATTCCTGATTTTATTGATATTTATAAGCAATATAAGGATCAGGATTTTATTATTATTGGTATTGCCACTGATGATAAAGCAAAGGTCGCTGACTTTGTTAAACAATTAGGGATAAACTACCCAATATTGGTTGGTGGCCGTTCAGCCATGCAGGTTTCTTATCAATACGGCAATCATAGTGGTGCTTTGCCTTATAGTATTATTTTTGATAAACAGGGCATTATACGTTATCGAGCAGGTGGTCTGATGTCGAAAGAAAAGCTCCTTAATCAAATAAAACCCTTGCTGTAAATGCCCTGTTTAAGCAAAATTTGCTGTGATTATGTGGCTATCTTCTGTGAATGGACAATTATTAAAATAATTGTCCTAAATTTTCTGGACAAAGCCCGATATCTGTAGCAAAATAAAAAAATAATATCAATTTATTCTCATTCGATGCTGTTCGTGTCTTTTTTGAGTAATAATTGATCATATTAACAACAAATCTTATGTTTTTGTTATACCCAAAGCCACAATCTAATGTGGTTTAGATATATAGCTAATGAGCGCTTTATTCATTAGCTGTTTTTTTGGAGCATTACATTTAATATGGCGCAGATTCTAGTACTCAATGGCCCAAACCTTAATTTATTGGGTGTGCGTGAACCTACCCACTATGGTCGGGCAACATTAGATGATATTAATACCCTACTTAACACATTGGCTAGTGATGCTGGGCATCGTTTGGAGTGTTTGCAAAGTAATGCAGAACATCAATTAATTGAAACAATTCACCAAGCCTATCAAAAGCAAGTTGATTTTATTATTTTTAATCCGGCAGCTTATACCCATACGAGTGTTGCTCTAAGAGATGCATTATTAGCTGTTGATATTCCCTTTGTTGAGCTGCACCTATCCAATGTATATAAACGAGAAAGTTTTCGACATCGTTCTTTTTTCTCAGATATTGCTATTGGTGTGATTAGTGGTCTCGGTCCTAAGGGATATGAACTGGCATTAAACTATGCTATTTCATATCTTAAAAAATAGCGCTGTTGTATGACAAGCCAAACCAAACAAATATTGATACTAAAAGGTTTAAATTATGGATATCCGTAAAATAAAAAAACTTATAGAGTTATTAGATGAATCCGGTGTTGCAGAAATTGAAATTCACGAAGGTGAAGAGTCGGTACGAATTTCACGTAATAGTCCTGCTGGCCCTATTGCAATGCCTATGTCTGCTGCCCCTTATGCACCACCTCTTGCACAAGCACCTATTGCTGCCCCTACTGAAGTGGCACCTGCTGAGCCTGAAAAAGTGACTGGCCATGAAGTCAAATCGCCGATGGTGGGTACCTTTTATAGTGCACCTTCTCCCGGTGCCGCAGCCTTCATTGAAGTTGGTCAAAAAGTAAATAAGGGTGAAACGGTTTGTATTATTGAAGCAATGAAATTGCTTAATCAAATTGAGGCCGATGCCAGTGGTACAATTAAGGCCATTTGTGTTGAAAATGGTGAGCCTGTTGAATATGGCCAAACCATTTGCATTATAGAATAAGGTATTAAACCATCGTTTAATTATACCTATTTGATAAACACCATTCATTATATGGAACCCTCTGATGTTTGAGAAGATAGTAATTGCTAATCGCGGTGAAATTGCCTTACGTATTCAACGCGCTTGCCGTGAGTTAGGTATTAAAACCGTTGCCGTTCACTCTGATGCGGATAAAAATCTTAAGCATGTATTGCTTGCCGATGAGTCTGTTTGTATTGGTCCAGCTTCCTCCATGGAAAGCTATCTAAATGTACCGGCGTTAATCAGTGCTGCTGAAGTCACCGACGCTCAGGCAATTCACCCTGGCTATGGCTTTCTTTCAGAAAATGCAGATTTTGCCGAACGTGTTGAAGAAAGTGGCTTTGTTTTTATCGGCCCTCGCCCAGATTCAATTCGTACTATGGGTGATAAAGTACAGGCCATTAAGGCCATGCTTAAAGCGGGTGTTCCTACGGTACCAGGTTCAAATGGTGCATTAGGAGAAGATCCTGACGTTAATATTCGCATGGGTCAGGATATTGGTTACCCAGTTATCATTAAAGCTTCCGGTGGCGGTGGTGGTCGTGGGATGCGAGTCGTGCGCTCCGAAGCCAGTTTGTTAAATGCCATTTCATTGACGAAAACAGAAGCTGGTGCGACCTTTGGTAATGATGAAGTCTATATGGAAAAATACCTTGAGACACCTCGTCATATTGAAATTCAGGTGATTGCTGATGAACATGGCAATGCGGTGCATTTAGGTGAGCGTGATTGTTCTATGCAACGTCGTCATCAAAAAGTAGTTGAAGAAGCGCCGGCTCCGGGTATTTCCGAAGAAATACGTAATAAAATTGGTAGTCGTTGTGCTGAGGCATGCCGACAAATTGGCTACCGTGGCGCAGGTACATTTGAATTCTTGTATGAAAATGGTGAGTTTTATTTTATTGAAATGAACACTCGCCTACAGGTTGAACACCCCGTTACTGAATTTATTACTGGGGTTGATTTGGTACGAGAACAACTAAGAGTTGCGGCAGGTTTACCTCTGAGTTTTTCTCAAAGTGATATTAAAATTCGAGGACATGCGATTGAATGTCGCATTAATGCTGAAGATCCTAAGAATTTTATGCCCAGCCCTGGAAAAATTGACACCTATCATGCCCCCGGTGGACCAGGTGTTCGAGTGGATTCTCATATTTATAGTGGTTATACCGTACCGCCATATTATGATTCAATGATCGGTAAATTAATTACCTATGGTAATGACCGCAGTATTGCTATTGCCCGTATGAATACTGCATTAAGTGAAATGGTGGTTCAGGGAATTAAGACCAATATTCCTCTACAGCAGGATATTCTTTCTGATACTGCCTTTAAAGCAGGTGGCACTAATATTCATTATCTAGAAAAGAAGCTGGGTTTATAGAACTGAGCTTAACTTTAGGGATATTATATTATGGCTTGGTTACAGCTGACCTTTGAAGCAACTAAAGACAGCAGTGAGCAGTTGTCTGATTTACTCAGTCAGGCGGGTGCCGCTGCGGTGACCTTGCAAGATGCCCATGATGATCCCATTTTTGAACCACCGCTTGGTAGCACCCCTCTTTGGCAAGAACTTTTTTTAACCGGCTTATTTAATGCTGATATTGATATTGAGTCTGTTCTGAGTTTTGTTAGGCGAGAGTATGGTCGTCTACCAACGTATACGCTTAACCCTCTGGAAGATAAAGATTGGATCCGTGCTTGGATGGATGATTTTAAACCCATGAAATTTGGTTCACGGGTTTGGATTTGTCCCAGTTGGCATACACCTCCAGAGCCTGATGCTGTCAATATTATGTTGGATCCTGGTTTGGCTTTTGGTACGGGAACTCACCCGACCACCGCCTTATGTTTACAATGGCTGGATCAACATTTTAAGCACGCCATTGAAGTGATTGATTATGGGTGTGGCTCAGGTATTCTTGGTATTGCGGCTAATCTTCTCGGGGCAAGTAAGGTCTATGCCGTTGACTTAGATTCACAAGCACTGATGGCCACTGAGGCTAATGCTGAAAAAAATCATGTCTTAGATAAGCTTGAGTTATTTTCGGTTCCCGGCTTTAAAAAACAACATAATACCTTACAATGTCCATTATTAATGGCCAATATACTGGCAGGTCCTTTGGTTGATTTAGCCCCGATGCTGGCATCACATGTAAGCCCCAATGGGCATATTATTCTATCGGGTATCTTGGCAGAACAAGCTCAAAGCGTGTCCTTGGCTTATCAAAAATGGTTTCATATTGATGAAATTACTCAGGAGGGGGATTGGATCCGCATTAGTGGGACAAAATTTGATGTCTAAACTATAACCAGTTTACAGATTATTTTTTTTAATGGTGGTAGGATCACAAAATTCACTTTATTGTTGCCTATACTCTTTGTATACCTATGATATTAGCAATTTCAGATTTATTTAGGTTTAAGTATTATAGGTTTAGTAACTTATTGATCCAAGGAAATATTTCGCCAAATGTATACCCACTGTCCAAGCTGCAATACGCATTTTGAAATTACCCAAGAATACCTTGATATTGCTCATGGTCAGGTTCGCTGTGGTCAATGTGATCATATTTTTAATGCCACAAATCGTCTTTATGAAAGAAATGATAGTCCGAGCACTATTTCTGATGGTGACATTGTTCAACAATCTGCTTCTCCAGCAAATAGTGAAGGTGCAGTTGATAAACTGAGTCAGTTGCAAGCGCAATTAGCAAGTAATGGTGGTTCACCAACAAAGCAGAAAAACCCTGAACCAGAAGATACATCAAGCCTATTACAAGAGCCTCCGTACTCTAATCACGACAGTATAGAAAAACACTCTACTAGGCTAGAAAACACTCATACTTCAGAACAGAGGATGGCTAATTCATCCGATGCTAAAGAACTGAGTATTAAAGAAAGAATGGATCAAATTGTGGCTTCGCTATCTGCGGCGACCAAAGAGCTACAAAACACGCGTCAAGCAACCTCTTTTAGCAAAGATGATGATTCTCCTATTCTGTCTTCGCTAGGTGATACAGAGGTACGGGACACAACTGAGCAGATAAAATCGGGCACAACTGCCAGTACCATATCTGAGAACATAAGCCAGACTATTGATGAGCCGTCAGTTCTGTCTACTAAAATGGCAGAACAAGAAATTAAGCAAGAGCCAGTAGATGTCGAAGCAGAAACTGAAATAGCCCCTCTTGGAGCAATGAATTACGCAGCTAAAGATGATCTTTCTACTGCTATGCTAGGGCAGACAGAAACACCACCTGAAATACCAGAGCCTAGTCTTGAACCAGAAGTGCTTGATAATGAGAGTATTGATTCTGAGCTAGCTAAACTTGAAACAAGCATGCAAGCTGATCATGATGCGGTAACTATTATAGAAAATAGGCCTAGCCCAAGTAATGATGAACCTTCTGATAGTAAAATAGAACAAGCAGAGGTCATTGCAGAGGTTGAGATAGCAAAGGTCGTACCTGAAGAATCTGAAAAAATAGAAGTTATTGATGAGCCACAGCTTGATGAATTTGATATTGTTGATTTTAGTGTACAAGAAGAAGATGAAGACGATGACGATCTGTTAATTACCGATTATACAACCAATCATGTTGATGAAAATGATATTGATATACTCAATGAATTAATAGAAGCAGAAGACCATCAGGCTGATAATGATCTTTTTAATGAACTGGATGATATTAATAGTAGCCTATCAGGTGGAAAGCATTCATTAGATAGTTCACTTGATGATGAGCTGTCCAGTTTAGATGATGAATTTTCCAGTCTAGATGATGATTTTAATCAGCTTGATAATGGTGATGATCTACTTGCTGAGCTTGAGCAATTGGAGAATGACTTTTTAAGCAATAAGGCGGCATCAGGTAGTCCAATCCCATCGTCTAGTGAAGCTGATATTAGTGATCTTGATACTAATGAGCAGGCAAATAATGACGTATTGCTAAATGCAAAGACTCATAAGAAAAAAAGTCAGTTAGCTCCTGAAGAAGTTGTGCCTTCTTTTCTAACTCAGACAAGTTCATCAAGTAATCCTGCTACTGTTTTTGCATGGTCAGCAGCAACAGTATTGCTATTGTTGCTTTTGGCTACTCAATACCTGCATTTTAATAGCATTAAATTTGCTCAGGATGCTAGTATCAGACCTATTCTTGAAACCTTATGTTCTATTACCCAATGTGCTTTGCCACTAAGAAGTAACCCTAAAAAAATTGTTACAGTAACTCATGATGTGCGCACCCACCCTAATACAAAAAATGCCTTAGAGATTTATTTAACCTTTAAAAACAAAGCACCTTATACGCAAACTTATCCTAACTTAGAAGTTGTTTTTTCCAACTCTTTAGGTGAAACAATTGCTCGTAGGAAATTTATGCCTAACGAATATCTTCCTAAAGAAATTTCCTTGCAACAAGGAATTAAAAATAATCAAAGCCAAAAAGTGCATTTACAAATTGTTGATCCTGATCCTGACTCGTTATTAAGTTTTCAATTTAACTACTTATAACGTATTGACACGATATTTTGCAGTTATGAATATAGGCTCTTGGAAATTTCAAGCACCGTGTAGCGCTCAAAATTCCACACAACATGCGTTTGTAAAAGAATTTTCCTCGATTTCTGTGCCTTTATTTTTAGCACCTATGGCAGGTATTACTGATCGACCCTTTCGCCAACTATGCCGTAAACTCGGTGCGGCTATGAGTTTTTCTGAAATGGTGACCTCAAAGCCTGAATTATTCAACTCTCAAAAAACGCAGTCTCGTTTGAACCATGAGGGTGAAAACAAACCTATCGCCGTACAAATTTTAGGCACTCAAGCGGATCAAATGGCTCAGGCAGCACAGTACAATATACGCCATGGCGCTGATATTATTGATATTAATATGGGCTGTCCAGCCAAGAAGGTCTGCAATGTTTTAGCGGGCTCAGCACTATTAAAAGATGAATTGTTAGTCAGTAAAATATTATCTACGGTTGTTCAAGCCAGCTCTGTCCCAGTAACCCTTAAAATTCGCACAGGCTGGGATAAAAGCAATAAAAATGCCCCAAAAATTGCTCAAATTGCACAAGAGTGTGGTGTACAAGCATTAACAATACATGGTCGAACTCGTGCCTGTGGTTATCAAGGTGATGCAGAATATGAAACAATAAGGCGAGTTAAAGAACAGGTAGGTATTCCTATTATAGCCAATGGGGATATTAATAGTGCAGAAAAGGCATTAGAGGTGATCCAATATACAGGAGTAGATGCGATTATGATTGGTCGATCAGCGCTTAAATCACCATGGATCTTTGCCGATATTAACCACTTTTTAATGGCCGGAGAACATTTAGCGGAGCCTTCAATAGAAGAAAAGTGTGCTATAATGCTCGGTCTACTTAATGAGCTTTATATTTTTTATGGTGCGGCGCATGGTGTTAGAATTGCCAGAAAGCACATAGCATCAATTGTTAAACCTTTATCTAATGGTACGGCATTCTGGCAGCAGATAAACCAAGTAAAAAGTGCACGACAGCAGTACACACTTGTCTCTGACTTTTTTAATAAGCAATTACAAAGTTGCCAATGATCGTTTGTTTGTTTCTTTATGACAATAATCAAAAAAGAACCACTTTGCTCAGCCATTTCTTGTATATTATAAATATATGAGAATAATAGTCAGATTGACTTCTTTAAAATAGCACCACATAGCACCATAGTTTACCCATTTATTTTTTAGGTTATCGTTTATGCCCATGACCCAAAGCAACATTAATTCACCAGCCAAGCTAGAAGAAAACAGTAGACCTTGTTCTGAAAATAATAGTTCTGAAAATAATGGTTCTGTAAGTAATAGTTCTGAAAATAATGTCTCTGTCGATAATGTGACCCCAATAAATAAGGTTGCAACGGATGATAATAGCACCTTGCGTGATTGTGTACGCAAAGTATTAGCAAGTTATATCGAGGATCTTGAAGGCCATTCTATCGAAAATTTATACTCGCTTGTTTTGGCCGAGGTTGAAGTACCATTACTAGAAACTATTTTGGAGCATACCAGCGGTAACCAAAGCAAGGCATCACAAATGCTGGGTATTAATCGTGGTACCTTACGAAAAAAAATCAAACAGTATAATATTGATGGCTAATGTATTGAATCAGTCAGTATGCTACTTTTCTCACTTAACGATTATCGATACTTTTACATTAATTTGTTAACTATCCCCTTATTATTATTGTTTCCAACAGCATTTACACTTATTATCCTAAGCTAAATTTTTTAGATTATGCAAGGTATAAAGAATGGTCTTTATTACTAACTATTGGAGTTTTTTGAATGGCCACAATTAAAACGGCACTTATTAGTGTTTCAGACAAAGATAATATTATTGACTTTGCCAGAGCATTGGCTGATATGCAAGTAACTATTTTATCTACAGGTGGTACCGCGAAATTATTGCAAGATAATCATATCCCTGTTACTGAAGTTTCAGATTATACCGGTTTTCCTGAAATGATGGATGGTAGAGTAAAAACTCTGCACCCTAAAGTGCATGGTGGCATTCTTGGCAGACGGGGCATTGATGATGATATTATGGCGCAGCACGGTATTGATGCTATTGACATGGTGGTGGTTAATCTTTACCCATTTGAAGCAACCATTGCTAAGCCGGATTGTGATCTAGCAACGGCTATTGAAAATATTGATATTGGCGGGCCGACCATGGTTCGTGCAGCAGCAAAAAATCATAAAAGTGTTGCCATTGTTGTGAATCCTAAGAGCTATACACAAATTATTGATGAAATGCAGGCTTCTCAAGGTAAGTTGGCAACAGAGACATTATTTAAGTTAGCCGTTCAAGCATTTGAACACACAGCTAAATATGATGGCCATATTGCCAACTACTTGGGCACTATTAATATTGATGATCATAGTAAAACGACCTTCCCCCAAACCTTTAGTTTGCAATTTGATAAGTCACAACAAATGCGCTATGGAGAAAATCCACATCAAAATGCAGCCTTTTATGTAGAGTCATCGCCTAAAGAAGCTTGTATCGCTACTGCCATCCAAATACAGGGTAAAGAACTTTCTTACAATAATATTGGTGATACGGATGCGGCTTTAGAATGTGTTAAGCAATTTGATGAGGCTCCGGCCTGTGTGATTGTTAAGCATGCGAATCCATGTGGCGTTGCTTTGGGAAGTAATCAGTTAGAAGCCTATGACCGAGCATTTCAAACCGATCCCACATCGGCTTTTGGCGGTATTATTGCGTTTAATCAAACCTTAGATGCACAGACAGCCAAGGCAATTATTGATCGTCAATTTGTTGAGGTTATTATTGCACCGCAGATTGATGAAGAAGCAAAAGCGATTTTAGCAGAAAAGAAAAATGTGCGAGTGTTAGCCTGTGGTCAATGGTCTGATAAGCCAGTCCAAACATGGGATTATAAGCGTGTCAATGGTGGGCTTCTCGTACAGGAGCGTGATTTAGGTATGATCACTGAGGCAGACTTAAACGTCGTCACCAAGAAAGTGCCTACCGCTGAACAGATGCAGGATCTTATCTTTACGTGGAAAGTGGCTAAGTTTGTTAAATCAAATGCCATTGTCTATGCTAGAGATAAACAAACTATTGGTGTTGGTGCTGGGCAAATGAGTCGTGTGTATTCAGCAAAAATTGCGGGTATTAAAGCCGCTGATGAAAGTCTGGTAGTACCTGGTTCTGTTATGGCATCAGATGCTTTTTTCCCCTTCCGTGATGGCCTTGATGCAGCAGCTGAAGCAGGCATCAGTGCTGTGATCCAGCCAGGTGGTTCTATGAGAGATCAAGAAGTGATTGATGCTGCAGATGAACATGGCATTGCCATGGTCTTTACTGGTATGCGTCATTTCCGCCATTAATTGATTGAGCTTGGACTATATTATGAAAGCACTTTCTTCTTATGCAATAACGGAACTGAAACTTATTTATAATGTGTTACACACGAATGTACAAACACATATTGAACTTATGGACTCAGAACTACTCTCTGACTTACAAAGCTATCTGCAATCAACAGCAACGGCTGAAGGCATTGATGTGACTCATCATGAACAATGGCAAGCTTGGCTAGACAAGCAAAGCCCTTTTTTATTTGAGGAAGCTCCTGGAGATATTGGCGCATAATAAAAAGGGGCATTAAGCCCCTTTTTTACTTATCAGCCTATTTTTTAAAGAGGAGCCAAATAACTTGAGCAACTTAATTTTTAATAAACTCAGCTTTTATAACACTTGTCTCTGACTCTCTCTCCTACTACCTCACCTATCTAAGCTTTACCTCTTTGTTTTCTTTTTAGCAACAACCTTTTTCTTAGCGCTTACTTTCTTTTTAGCAACAACTTTTTTCTTAGCGCTTACTTTCTTTTTAGCAACAACTTTTTTCTTAGCGCTTACTTTCTTTTTAGCAGCCACCTTTTTCTTTGTACTGACTTTCTTTTTAGAGGCAACCTTTTTCTTAGCACTGACTTTCTTTTTAGAGGCAACCTTTTTCTTAGCACTGACTTTCTTTTTAGAGGCAACCTTTTTCTTAGCGCTTACTTTCTTTTTAGCAGCAACCTTTTTCTTTGTACTGACTTTCTTTTTAGAGGCAACCTTTTTCTTAGCACTGACTTTCTTTTTAGCAGCAACCTTTTTCTTAGCGCTGACTTTCTTTTTAGAGGCAACCTTTTTCTTAGCACTGACTTTCTTTTTAGCAGCCACTTTTTTCTTAGCGCTGACTTTCTTTTTAGAGGCAACTTTTTTCTTAGCGCTGACTTTCTTTTTAGCAGCCACTTTTTTCTTAGCGCTGACTTTCTTTTTAGCAGCCACTTTTTTCTTAGTGCTGACTTTCTTTTTAGCGGCTACTTTTTTCTTAGCACTGACTTTCTTTTTAGAGGCCACTTTTTTCTTAGCGCTGACTTTCTTTTTAGCTTTAGTCGTGGTTTCTGTCTTGCTTACTTCTTTTTCTTCTGTCTTAGCTTCGATTTGTTGTTGTGACTTAACTAGGGGATCAAGTACTTCAGTCAGAGCATTGAAAATAGTGTCGACATCACCAGAGCCATCAATGACAATGTTTTTACTCTGTTGCTTATAATAAGAAATTAGGGGTTCTGTTTGAGAACTATAAATTTTTAGGCGATGACCAATGGTTTCCTTATTATCATCGGCTCTTTGAATAAGTTTACCACCGCATTCATCACAGACTTCTGTCAGTCTAGAAGGTGAGGTGTGTATATTGTACATTTGGCCACAGTCAGCGCAGGTTCTTCTGCCTGCTAAGCGACGCATTAAGTTATCTAAATTAACATCGATCAATATCGTTTTTTCTAAGGGCTGATAAATGGTATTAAGCATATTATCCAATGCTTCAGCCTGAGGTATATTGCGTGGAAAGCCATCGAGAATAAAGCCATAGAAAGCATCGGGTTCTTTAAGGCGCTCTTCGATAATATCCAATACAATGGCGTCTGAAACTAATTCACCGGCTTCCATAGCCTCTTTTGCTTTTATGCCAAGCGGAGTTTCATCACGGACGGCCACACGCAATAAGTCGCCAGTAGAGATTTGGGGGATACCATATTTGGCAACCAATTTTTTTGCTTGTGTACCTTTACCTGAACCGGGTGCGCCTAAAAGAACAATTCTCATTTTTTTCTCTCTGCAAGGAATAATACGACTAATGACTTAGAGCAACAGCGATACTTGTGACACTTAAAAATGCAGACTTCATTATTTTAATGAATTTAGCTTCAAATGTTATGGGTATAAGCTCTCTTTAAACATTCTAACTCAGAGTTTAAGAAAGTAAAGTTTTGCTTGTATAGTTTTGCTGTTTTTTTGTTTTAATTTGATCAGAATACTTATTTATAGTGCTGCTATCTTAAGAATAATAGATACGTTAAAATGACAAGCTTATTCCACCCGTTGATACAATTATCCTACACTATAAATTTTTATTATGAATGACGAACAATTATTGCGCTACTCACGGCAAATTATGTTGCCTTCTGTTGGTATTGAGGGACAAGAAAAACTGCTCAATGCTAAGGTTCTTATTATTGGCATGGG
>Ga0256831_1000594_pt1 | contig 18800 bp, 22 predicted proteins | sample 132544metaG_FD_189087 | JGI IMG/M metagenome (GOLD analysis project Ga0256831, IMG submission 189087) | Hydrothermal vent microbial communities from Lau Basin, Pacific Ocean - 132-544 | ecosystem: Environmental > Aquatic > Marine > Hydrothermal vents | place: Pacific Ocean: Lau Basin | collected... | reverse complement strand
GTAATTCTGGAATTAATTGTCTTTTACCGCCTGCCCATTTTATAAATGGTTTTGCATTATGCTCTTGAAATAGATTTTGTTTTAGATAAGTCATATTAATTCTTTATTTAGCTATATTTTTTTCTAATTCTTAGGATACTATTATAACAAAACTAGAAATCACATTGAAGTTTTATGAAGATTATATAGTTGGTACCGGCGGTGGAATACATACTATAAAAATAACTTCCCATTTTTTCATCTTTTATTTTTTTTAACTCTTTCAAAAATCCCCATAATAACGTTATTTGTTAAATTATTTGACATCAAAGATGATTTTTTGATTTTTTACAAAAAATTATGTAAAATTTGTTTGCAGGTAGGTTTTTGGGTAGGTTTTTAAAATAAAGGGGAGGTTTCTATGAATATTAGAGAAATCAAGAAACTAAAATTTACAGGCAAAGTAAAAAAAATAAAAGTAGCAGAAAATTTATATGTATATGTGCAGAAAGAAAGCAAAGTTTATAAATTTGTAATAAAAAAAGAGGGAAAAAAGATTGAAGCAACAATAGACAACATAGAAAACATAACATTAACGCAAGCAAAACAAAAAGTTTTAAGTTTAAAAAGTAAAATAGCTAATAAAAGTTTTAGTGAAGCTAGAGAAATAATTCGTAGAGAACTCGCTAAAAAGCAATCTAAGAAAGATAAAGAAATAATAATTGAAAAAACTAAAGAAAATGAAAAATATTTACTAAAAAATTTAATGCAAGATTTTATGCAAACAAGAACAAACTCAAAAGAGATTAACAGAATTAATACTTATATTTTGCCTCTTCTAAAAGAAAAAGATGTTAGATATTTAAAAACTAAAGATATTTTCGCTTTTTTTGAACAAGTAAAAAACACTAATGCAAACAATAAAAAAGCAACAAGAACAAAAAATAAATTAGAAACTGCAAAAAAATTGAGACAAACGCTTAACGTATTTTTTAAATATATTGCAAAAAAATATGAAATAACAAATAATCCTGTAAGCCTAATTGAATTAAAAGATTTAGAGCATATTTTTGGTAAAAATCAAACTGAAAACAATAGAGCAATTACAAATCTAGAAGAATTACAAGAACTTTATAAAAAAATAGATAATCTAAAAGTTAAAGAAGAAACAAATTATAGTAAACATATAAGCATATACACAAAAAGCTTAATGCAATTCTTAATGCTTAATGCTTTAAGAATAGGGACTGCAAGAAAATTAAAGTGGGAAATGATAGATTGGAATAAAAAAGTTATAAATATACCTGCAGATATAACAAAAACAAAAATAAATTTTAGATTACCTTTAAGTACAGAAAGTTTAAAAATTTTAGAAAAATTAAAAAAATATTCAAATCAAAAAGGATTAATATTTAAAAACAAAGAGGGAAAAGAAATTACAGAAGCCACAATAAATAAACACTTAAAGAAGTTATCAAACCACAAAACTACATCGCATGGATTTAGAAGCAGTTTTTCAACGATTTTAAAAGAAAGAGGAGAAAACTATTTAGCAATAGAAACACAATTAATGCATGTAATTGAAAACAAAGTCACAAAAGCTTATACACGCACAGACTATTTAGAGCAAAGAAGAGAGCTTTTGGAAAAGTGGGCTGACTTAATAACTGCTAAAACAAAAGAGAAAGATAGCAAAAATATTGTTTCTTTCGATTATTAAAGCAAAACTCTTTCGCCCCTTAAAGCCCTTAAATGTAAAATAAAGGCTAAGGGGCAGTAGGGGGAAAAGATGCACGCTTCCAAAAAAAACACATCGCTACCTTTTTGCGCTGCGTTAGTCTCTCTCGCTGCGTCAGTCAGCTAAGCTTCGCTTCTCTTTCGCCCATCCGCCCTTCTAAAAAAAATCTCTATTAATAGGCTTTTTTCTTAGTTTTTTACACTTTTTTTGTTTTATCATAAAAAAAGTATACAATTATATACACAAAAAAAAAGGAGTGAGAGATGCTTACTGATGGATTAGTTATGGGAAGCAACGAAAAAATCGAAGACGCACTTTACAGCGCTGCGCAGGTAATGTTGGAACAAACATTTAACAGCGATATGTTATACATTAACGATGTATTAGACAACAAAACAGTAAATGTATTAATGTTAGCAAATATAGCTGCAAATGAAAACTTAACTGCAGCTGACAAACAAGAGCTACAAAAAGCGTTTAGTCACGTGCTAAACGAAAAAGAGTTTAACGCTATTCTTAGAGCTGATAAAACTACGTTAAATGAGATAGTTGAAGCAGCTAAAGAATTGAATACGTTAGCTGAAGAAGATGAGTTAAATACACGCATAACGCTAGAAAATGATGATGAACTTGAAGATGCTGCTTATGTAGCAAGTAGAATAAAAGAATTAAAAAAATACATAGAAGATGAAATACAAAGCATATTTAGAACAGCTGATAAACAAGTAGATAAAACAAAACAAATAGAAAAAACAAAAACAAAAGAAATGACAATAGATTTTTAATCTGCTTTTCTTTTCTTTTCTTTTTAAATCCTTTCTTTTATTGATGTCTATTTAGGGGCTACAGGGGGGAAAGCAATGCACGCTTTTTTTAAAGCACCGCGCCGCGCTAGTCTCTCGCGCTGCGTCAGTCTCTCTCGCTGCGCTTCTCTTTCGCCCCCTACAGCCCAATTACATACAACTTTTCCTTCCAAAAAGGAAATCTTATGAAAAATTTTCAAAAATTACAATAGAAACGCTCTATTCATATTCAGTGTCAAATAGTTTGACAAATAACGTATTTTAGGGACTTGCAGCGATTTTTGTGTGTTTAAAAAGTCAGTTTATTTTATTATAATTAATGTAAAAGAATGTAAAAAAAAAGGAGTGTAAAATGGATACAAGAAGATATACAACAATAACAGTAGAAAGAAATGAAAGCTTCAAAAAATTTGTAGAAATATGTAAAAAAAATGGATTAAAAAAGAAAGTAGTATTTAATAGATTAATTGAAGAATTTGTAAAAAATCCACAAAAATTTTTATTCAATAATTAATAAAGGAGCACAAAATGAGCGCAGCTAAAAAAATAACATTAAACTTAGATGATTATAAAATAGTTGATGTTAATTACAAATTAGACGACGAAAAAGCAGAAAGACTTGAAAAAAACATTGAAAAAATATTACAAGCAGAATATGAAAAACAAAAAAAAGAGTTTGAAGAAGCTTTTAACGAAGAATTTAAAGCTACAAACGCAGAACTGATGCTAAGTTATTTAATGCAAAAAGCAGCAAAAAACTATGACAAAAACAAAGATTTTTTTGAAGCTTTAAGAAAAATAGAAAGAAAAGAAAGCGAGAAAGTGATAGTTGAACTAGTTAAGAATAATAAAGAAATGAGCGCTGCTACTGATAATCTTTCAAAAGAAATTATAACAAAAAACAAAATAGATATAGATAAAGAACTTGAAAAATATAAAAGTTTTTTAATTTATGAAGATAAGATATTAACAAGTTTACAAAAAAAAGAAAAAGCACTTCAACTTATAAAGTTTTTGTTAAACAGTTTTTTTTATGTTAATGACAAGATTCTTTTTTTAAACAAAAAAGAATGTATATATAGTAAGTTTAACGACAAAGATGTTAAAAATCTTATAGAAAAAGCTTGTATAGATAAAGATTTGTTTTTTTATGATAAAAACGAGAGAATGCGTGTTTTAATAGACTCTAATAATTTTTTAACATATATAAAAATATATAATGTATATAGCAGTATTAGTTTTGTAAACGATGTATTTGCAAAAAATTCAAATGTTATATTAGATAAAGATAGAAAAGAGATTATTTTCGTAAGAAATAAAATTTTGATTAGAGCACCGAAAAAACTAAATGTTGATGAAAAAATAAAAAGGGAAATAATTGAAGATTATAGGGAACACTGGGGAAATGATAAGTTGCAAGATTTTATAGATTATATCGTAGCTATAAGATTTGCAAACGATAGAAAATTAAGCTACTTAAACTTAAATGCACCTAGCAACTGGGGGAAGTCGTTTTTAATGTCAATTTTTGAAGAACTCGGAATTAGCGCAGAAGTAAGAATGAGCGACCTCAGAGAAGATAAAGCAAGTGGATTAAGTGTTAATAGTGTATTAAATTCATTTGTATTATTTATTGATGAATTTAAAAAGTTTAGTAATGTTTTGTTTAAATATACACATAATGTTATTATCGAAGAAAAATTTAAACAAGCAGTAAAAGTACCAGTTTATTCTAAGATATTATTAAATGCAGATGAAAGTGAATCTTTTTCATATGCAGTAGATGAACAAATTAAAAATAGAGTTTTAGTAATGAAAATTAAAAATTCTACTAAATTAGATGAAAGAGAATTATTTCTCAAAAATAGTTATTTATATAAAGAAGTAGTAAAACAATATTTTTATGATGAAATAACAAAAAGAATAAATTATTATAAAATGTTGGGAGAAATTGAAAGCGTTGCAGAAGCAGAAAGAAAAATAAGAGAATTAGCTAAAAAATATAGAATTGAAAGCGATTTTAATGTAGATGATTTAATAAAACAAACTGTTGCTGAATATCTTTTGAATTTAAAAGACAAAAAAGAAGATGAGTTAACTAATTTTGATAAAAAGATATTAGATAAAATCATTTTTGACAATAATTTTGTTTATATAAAAAGTGCTGTAAAAACTATTTTGAGTATTTTAAAAGAAGAACTTGATGAAGCAGAATACAAAAAAGTAGAATATAAAAAAGCACAATTACAAAATATATTAAACGCGGAAAATAAAGTTTACAAAATAAATAAAAAAACTATAAGAGCATTTAGAATTGAATTAAATACACTAGAATTTTTCTTGCTAAATAAAGAAGAGCAAAAAGAACTAATAAAAGAAGCAGAAGAAATAGAATCTGAATTCCCTTGGTAATTTTTTTTGGGCAATAGGGGAGAAAAGATAAGCGCTTTCAAATTCTCTTGCTTTACACTTCTTTTTTATTAGCAACAACTCACAGTCTCTTGCATACTTCTCATAAAATAAAAAGTTACAAAATGGTTACATGTGGTTACATTTCGGTTACATTTTAAATGTAACTGCAAAGCATCGATAATATCGCTATTTACTGCAAAGGTTACAAAGTTACAAAAATTTTTGCAGTTTTATTTTTTTTTTTATCACACACAACACGAATTTCGACACACATATACAACAAATAACATTACTCAAAAATTTCTCTATAGATACAAAAAAAAATGTAACTTTGTAACCAGAGCTTAACAAGCCCGAAATTTAGGGAATCTCAAAGGTTACATTTTTCAAAACAAAAATGTAACTGGATGTAACTTTGTAACCAAAAATGTAACCCTTAAAAAAATAAAAAAAAAATAAAAAGAAAGGGGCAGTAGGGGAAGAAAGACTCAGCTTTTTTTTTAAAAAATTTTTCTCTATTTTTTTGTTTGTTTTAGGTAACTTTTTTCAAAAAAAGTGGTCATATTAGCGTAGTGGTGGGCATTTTGAAGGTTACCTAAGAGGTTACCTAAAGTTACCTTTAACTTTCACTTAATGTAAGAATAGCGTATTTATGGGCATTTTGAAAGTTACCTGAGGTTACCTGAAAGTTACCTGAAAAAAAACAAAGCAGCACATCCCTTTCCCCCCTATAGCCCCTAATCATGTTTTTTATATGTTGAGAGAGTAGAGGGCAACAGGGGGAGGGAAAGAAACATAAGCGCTTTTTTGTTTTTCTCTCGTTCGCCCGTTCGCCAGTTCGCCAGCCATCCGCCATCCGCCCGTCCGCTGTGTGCCGTGTGCCGCTCGATGTCCGCTTTGACATTTTTTTTGAAGCGCTGGAGCTTTTCGTCCCTACCGCCCCCATATCCTATTATTTTTTTTCTCTTTTACTTTTACGCACGCACAGCGCTAGCTGTGCTTTGCCCTTTTGCCCTGTAGCCCTTTTGCCCTTTTTTTTTTATTTTTTTTGTTTATGCTACTATACTAAAAGGTTATAATTACTAAAACAAATAATCAAAAATTTTAAAAATCTAAAAAAAATAACAAAAAAAGTTATAATTTAATGTTATTTTAATGTTTATGTTTTATAATAACAATGAAAGAAAAAGAAAAAAAAAGAAAGGAGTAAACAATGAAAACACTAACACAAGCAATTAAAAATGGTGAAGTTACAAAAGAAATGACAGCATTGGATGTTTTACAAAAAGTAAAAAATGAAAATTTACAAACAACAGATTATCAAAAAAGAATACTTTTAGCAAATGTTAGAGATGATAATTTAATTGATGACAGGGAAGCAGATTTATTTTTTGAAAACATGGATGAAAATGAATTGAAAGAGTTTTTTGAAAAAATTTTAGATAATTTAGATGAAGTTTATGGTTTAAGTAATAATTTATATTTTTGTGTTTTTGTAAAATACATTAATAACAAAGGAGAAATTGAGGATTATAACATTGAAATGTGCAGCGAAGTTAACAGTAACGCGTATACTACTTTTTATAATGCTTTACAAGCAGAAGATTTTGATGATTTAGTTAATAATTACTTGGAAAACATTGATGTTGATTTTAACAATATGGATTTATATTTAACAGATGAAGAAGATAAAATTGTTGATGATGGAAAAACAATAAAAGCAATTGAGTATAATAACGAAGAAAACGGCAGTGAAATTTATATTAGCCTGGAAAAATATAATAATGAATATTATTTGTTTATACAATTTGCAGAAAAAGATATAGATTTATTTAATAGATTGAGATATCAATATATTTTACAAAAATTAACTAAAAAACAAGTTGAAGAAATCAAAAAATTAATGGAAACAGAAGATTTTTGGGGTATTTTACAATATTCGCCTGCATGTAAAAAAATAATGGAAACCGAATTTAATATTTTTGAAAGAATTTTTAGTTAATCTTTTCTTTCTTTTTTTTTTCGAATTATAACATAGCAGAAAAACAAAAGGAGCAATAAAAATGAAAACAAAAAAAGATTTAGAGTCGGTTAAGCAATTAACAAATGAAGATTTACAAAACATAGCAAAAATATTATTAGATGATAAACCCAAAAAGATAAAGAGAGCTTACGATTATTTAAATGAAAAATACAATGTAAAGTTTACATATACTAATTTTTTAAACTTTATAAACAGAAATAAAATGAAAATATTAAAAGATGAGTTGTTTAATAAGTATAGTGATGAAACAAAAGAACAAGTAGAATCTATTAAAAAAACAATTGAAAAAATAATAGCAGACATAGTTACAGTTAAACAAAATTGTGATAAATGTTTTAAATATAACAAAAAATTAGTAGAACTAATTAAAAAAAAGATAAAAGAAATTGAAGACACTGAACAAAAAGAACAATTAAAAGAACTATTAAAAGATATAGAGATAAATACAAAAGATTATGAAAGTAACATAAATAAAAGTTTAGCACTTTTGCTTGGAGTGGAAAAAGAAGCAGAAGAGATAAAAAACATATATATGCGATTAAAGATAGCTTTTAATAATTTTTAAATAATAGGGGCAGTAGGGGAAGAAACATAAGCGCTTTTTTTAACACACACTATATTTACTTGCTATCACTACACTTATTATTTCTATTTTTTTTCTAATTTGCTTTGACACTCTTTTTAAACAAAAACAAAATAAACAATAAAAAATGTTATAAAAATACAAAAAAATAATCAAAAAAGTTATAATTTAATGTTATTTTAATGTTTATGCTGTATAATAACAATAAGAAAATAAAAAGGAGTGAACAATGAAAAGAAAAGCATTCACTTTATTAGAAGGCGCTTTAAGCTTAGTGTTAGTAGCAGTGCTTGCAAGTGCTACTTTTCCAGCTTTAGTTAAAAATACAAAAAAAACAGAAGGTGCAATAAACACACAGCAAGCAAAAAATTTAGATTTTGACACAGCTTTTGAAATGATAAATAAATATACAAAAAGGAGCGCAAAATGAACAAAAAATACAAAATGTTTAGTGTGCAACTAAACGACACAGTAAAACAATTTATCAATTACTGCAAAGCTAATAACAAAATTATTAGCAGAGAACTAGTAACAGCTATTCAATATTATCTAAATAATGTAAAAGGAGGGCAAAATGATACAAATAATACAAAAACTACAACAACAATTAGATAACAAACTAAAACATATAGCACAGCAGCTTGTAAATAATTTGGATATGTATTACTTTTTTAACTATGTAACAAAAAACAATGATTTTTATAATGATTATATAACTATCACATATAACTTAATTAAACTTGCAAATTTAGTGCAAAACACACATATAAACAGCACGTGTATAGCTAACGCTATGTATAACGCTATTTATTATAGTTTAATAAATTATACTGATGACAATAGATTTAGACTTAAATTTTTTAGTAAACATAACATAAAAATAGAAGCAGAACGCTTAACGCTACGCAAAGCGCGTATTACACTACATTTAACTAAGCATTTAAATATCAGTATTTTATTTAGAACAGATATAGATAAAAAATACTTTTATGCAAGTGTTAATTTTAAAAAGCTAAACATAAATTTGAAAAGAAACGTAGAATACAATATACACACATTAAAAGCTATTAAGTATATAAATACTTTATTGTATTACTATGCAAATCATAAGACAGACATTAAAAAGTATGTAGATATTAAGCTTATGTTAGCTAAAGATTTAGCTAAAAATCAAGCAAAATATATAAATACTGATAAAAATTTTGCGGAAATAAAAAATTAAAAAAAAAGGAGGAAGCCATGAACATTGTAGTTAGTAATACAAAAGGCGGAGTTGGTAAAAGCTTTATAGCTACGCAAATCCTGCCTCTTGCTTTTTATAAAAACAAAGAAAATATCAATGTTTTCGAGCTTGATAATAATAACAAAACTTTACTGCAAAGTAAAGTGTTAAACTTTAAAAACCTTAATGTTAATGCTATAGATGAAATACTTTTAGATGTAGCTTTTGCCGATGACACAGTAAATATAATCGACGCTGGCGGCGGCGACGACACAAAAGCTGTAATAAGTGCATTAGCTGAAAATGATGTAAACATCGATGCTTTTATAGTGCCAATTACGAGAGATTTTGAAGTTATTAAAAATTTGGAAGATACTATTAAATTAATAAAGGACAATTACAAAAAACCGCAGATATACGTTATTTTAAATAAAGTAGAACAAGGTGAAAGTGTAGAAGAACAATTTTTATACTTATTCGGTAATAAAGAATATGAAATCGATGGAGTTATCGATAAATTTAACGATGTAACATTTATACCTGTAAAGAATTATAAAGAAATTGATATAGTTAAAAATATTTACAAAACTACAAGTTTAGATGTTATAACAAGCGGTAAAGAAATTATAGATAACTTAAAAGAATACCAAAAAAAATGGATAAATGAAGCGAAGGAAAAATACGAAAAAATCGATGAACAGAGAAAATATTTTGCAAAAAAAATGGCTTTTTATCGCTTAATTAAAAAAATGATTAATATACAACAAGCTATACAAAATGCTTTTAGTTTTAAAGGAGGGGAAAATGGAGAGTAATGAAGTAATAGTAAAAGTGAGAGATTTTGAACAAGCGCTAGACGAACTTAATTTTGCGCTTGCTTCGCTTCAAAGTTTTTTAAAAGAATTTGAAGAAAAAAAAGAGATATTAAGTAAAATTGACAATATAAACAACATAAAAATTGAAATTGATAAATTTAATAAGGTTTATGAAGAACTGAAAAAAGAGAATGAAGAATTTGAGTTTAGAATACTAGCGCTTGACGCTAAAATTACACAACTAATAAATAAAATAAATGAAGAAGTTAATGATGTTATAGTTAAATTACAAAAATATGCGAAAATATATGAAACACTAAACGAAACAATACAAAAAGAAGCTAAAAACGCTGAAAAAATGATAACTGCTGCTTATAAGAAGACTTTAAAAAACATTAAAGATACATTAGAAAAAGATACTAAACAACTGCTAATATTAATAAAGACTATAGCTGATGAGCTTCAATACATATATGAAAAAGATTACATGCTGGATAACAAAAAATTATTAACATGGCAAAAAATTACTGCTTTTTTGCTAATAACACTAATTGCTTTTGTGACTGCAGGTTTTTATAAAATTAATAAACAACTGCAGGATATAAAAAGCATTACTTACTACAACTACAAAACTTTACAAAACTTTCAATAGCTTCTTTTTCTTTCTTTTTTATTTAGCCTTGAGTTTGACACTTTTTTAAAAGACGCTGCATCTTTTCTCCCCTAGCGCCCCATATCCAAATAAAATTAGTTTTTTTTAAATTACACAAAACAAAATTTAATTTTATTTAATCTTTTTTCATTTTTCTATATAACACTACATACGATTTAATTAGATTGTATTTTCATTGAATATTTTTAATTATTATGTAATATAACACAATAGAATTAAATATTACACAGCAGAATTAAATAACATACATTATATTTATGGAACGGCGCGCTTACTTGCGCTTTTTTCCGAGCTTATTTTTTTTGCTGCGCAAAAAAAATGAAAAAAGCGCATACAACACACTTCTTGTGCCCCCCTTGCCGCGCCCTTTATGTTTTTTGGGCGCGCCAATTCCCGCCCTTCGCCCACAGCCATGCTGCTCTACGGTTGCGCGCGCCGTAAATTTTTTAAATTGTCGGTAAAATCACTGGTCTTTTTTGTGTTTCTTCATTGTCTTTTTTGAGATTAAATACGTCTTCTATGTCTTTTACCTCTTTAATTGTTTTTTTATTTTTATTTTTTATATGAGACTTTATATATGAAATAAAAGTCTGATAATTGATATTGACGTTTAGCTCATTATTTATGTATTGCAATATATAAGCTTTTGGTAATTGAAGAGATAACATCGTTTGTATTACATCTTCAACTAATCTCAATATTACTAATGGACGCAAATTATCTTTTTGTTTAGCTACAAATTCTTTTATCTCTTCTTTTATTTCGAACATTACTTATCCTTTTTTGTCTTTTGATATATTTATATCATTTGCAGATTTTAAAATCAAAAAAGTTAATAAAACAACATAAAAAGCCCTAATAATTCATATTTGTTAATATTTTCAAATAAATTTTCATAAAAATCTCTTTGAAATTATTATAGATTATTGTTAGTTATTGTAAAGTATTAAGTTTTATTGTAGTGTATTGCTTATTATGATTTTGTTAGTTAGTAATATTTTTGACAGTAAAATAAAAGCAGGCGAGCCGCACGTTCACTCGCTTTCGCTCGTTCACTTTGGCGGTCACCTGCTGGGGAGTGCCCCAAACCCCCTTAAAAAAGTTATTCAAGTGTTTCAATAAAACTAAAAGTCTTATAAGTAAATAAAGTATTAAAGGGCTAAAGGGGAAAATTAAAGGGCTTTTGGGGAAAAATTCATTACAAAATTAGTTTTTTTTGAGGTTCAGGGCTTTAGGGGCAAAATTTAAAAAAAAAGGGCTAAAGGGCAAAAGCTTCACTTAAAATAAAAAAAAAGTATGGCTTTAAGGGGAAAAAATAGGGCTTTAGGGGAAAAAGCTACGCTGTTTTTTGTTAAGGATAAGGGCAGTAGGGGGGAAGCATGCACGCTTCAAAAAAAACACACGCAGCTCGGTTGACTAACGCAGCTCAGCGGACACACGCAACTCAACTGCAGCATCGCTTCTTGCTAAATATTTCTCAAAACAAAAACAACGCAAATCTTCTTCCCCCTACCAGCCCCATATCTAAAAAACTTTTATTTTTAGGACTTTTTCTTTATTTTTTGTGCTTTTTTTGTTTCTTTTTTCTTTATTGATATAAATACATAAAGAGAACGGCTCGTATAAGCCATTTTTCAATAGTGAAAATCTTATGTTAACTTAAATTAAAACTTTTAAGGAGGGTAAATATGCAACTAACAATACGCTTAAACGAAGAACAAAGCAAAAAGCTACAACAGCTAGCGCAAGCGTTTAATCTAAGTAAACAGCAAGTGTTAAAAAATTTAGCTTTTAACTGCGAAAATCTAAAGAAACTAAAACAAAAAGATTATAATTTAGTGTATGCGCAGCTTTTGCAATTAAATCAAAATGTAAATCAGCTTATCAATTATCTAAAGAACAATGAAAATGATATATCAGATGAAGCGCTTTATGTCTTATATGAAATTAAAAATGATATAGAAACAATAAAAGAAAAGGTTTAAAGATGATTATTAAGTTTAATAAAGACCGAAAAGACGGTGCTTGTGAATATATGCAAAAAGGGACAGATGGAGATAGAGACGAGAAAGATATAAGAGTTAGACTAGTAGACTGGAGCTGTGAAGAAAGCATCGACGCAGTAAACAAGTATTTAAAAGAAACGAACAAATACGACAAATACAAAGACAACTACAAACATATAGTGTTATCTTTTAATAACGATAAACTTGATGAGCACACTATGCGCAATATAGTAAAAGATTTTGTTAAGCTTTATATGCATGCATATTATGACGATGAATACACATATTACGCAGAAGCGCATGTGCCAAAAATCTTATATAAAGAAAATGGAAACAAAAGGAACACACACATTCATATTTTTATTCACAAATACAGTGTCTTATTAGATAGAAGACTAAGATTTTTAACGCATCCACAAAGACGTAAAGAAATTAACTTAATCAAGCATTACTTAATCAAAAAATATAACTTAAATTACACATTTCGCAACAAAGCTATAAGTAAAAGCTCAATTGACTTTTACACAAGCAACAGCGTTAGCAGTGCAAAAGAACTAAAAAAACAAATACAAGCTTACATTGAAGCAAACATACAAAATTTCGCAAGTTTTAATGATATGTTACAAAAAATAGAAAACACTTTTAACGTGACAATAAAAACAAGCAAAAACGCAAAAACGCCTTATATATCAGTTAAACATCCCTCTTTAAAAAGGAATATACGTTTAAAGGGGCTTTTGTTTAGTAGAGAAACTTTTGAAAAAGCGAAAGAAGCGTTGATTAAAAACATAGAACTCAAAAAATATGACGATGAATACTTTTTAACTTTAGATGAAATACTAGAACAATTAAGAGAAAGACAAAAAACATTAAAAAAAGATGTAGAAGAAAATTTAAGCAAAGCACGCGAAATAGCGCAACTTAAAAAGCAGTTAGCACTACAGCATATAAGCAAACAGCAAATAAATAAGATAATGTTTAAATTGAAACTTTTAAATGAAGCGCTTAATATAAACTTGAATGTTTTGAAAGAACTAATGAATGTAGCTGTGTTTAATAACAAAAACAGCATCAAATTAGTAGATAAACAAAAAGACATAAATATAGACATTAAAACAGAAGAAGATAATTTTGTAGCTACAGCGCTTGGCAGCGATACACAGCAGCAAGCTAAAGTGTTAGCAAGCATAATTACAGCAAAAATAAAAAACAAAGAAATTGATAAAAACGATATAGTAGTGGATGGAACAGCAGAATTTAAGCTTTATTTTTATAAGAACTTAAATGAATTATTAGAAAAACAAAAAGAACTACAACAGCAAAAAACTTTAAATAAAAAGCAAAAAGAGAGAAGCGTTGAAATTTAGTTTTTTTTTGTTTTATTTTTATGTGTAATAGGGCAGTAGGGGAAGAAAGATGCACGTTTTTTTTTAGACACGCACACGCAGCTCGCTGGACTTACGCAACACAGCTGACACACGCAACGCACACAGCGCAAATCCTTTCCCCCTACCAGCCCTTATAAAATATGTATTTATAGGACTTTTTCTCACTTTTTTGTTTCTTTTTTGTTTAACTCAAATTTTTGTATACAATTGAATACAAAGTAAAAATATTATGTTAATTAAATATTAAAAAGAAAGGATGAGAAATGCAAAAGAGAAAGTTTAAAGATGAGTTTATCAGATTTATAAAAGATAATGTATTAATAGAAGATTTAGCGCAAAACGTTTACGCACTGCAAAAAAACAGAAAAAAAAGCACTACTGCATATCCAGTATATGTATTGAATGATGATAAGATAATAATAAACAACAGAAAAAACATGTTTACTACAGCTAGTAATGCGGCTAGCGGTAGCGTAATTGATTTTGTGCAATTTATTGAAAACGTTGATTTTGTAGAAGCAGTGAAAAAAATCGCTTCTTATTATAACTTAGACGTAGATAGAGAAATTGAGCTAGAAACTGATAACAGCTATACATATAAATATAATAATAATGTTAATAATATAAACAAAGAATTAAGACTAAACAAAGAAGCAACTAAAAACGCAGAAATAAAACTTAACGAAAATGAAGAATATCTTAAAAAGTTAGAAGAACACAAAAAGATAATAGAAGAGATAAAAAAAAGAAAAGAACAAGAACTAAAAGAAAAAGAAGAAAAAGCAAAAAAAGAGATAGAAATTTATAAAAGATTGCAAAGTGATTATTTTACAAGAGACATTCGCGGAATTAGCAGTGATTTATTAAATTTTTTGGTGAAAGAGGGGCGTTTTGTTTATTACAAAAAATCTGATTATATTAAAGTGCCGATTTTTGATGATAACTTAAAATTAGCAGGAGTGCAAAATATTTTTTATAGTGACAAAGAAAAAAGCTGGAGAAAAATAAATTATGGTAAAAGTGGTATTTTCGGTATTGTTAACAGAAACAATGAAAAAGTAGTATTAACTGAAAGCTTTTTTGACAGCTTAAGCGCACTGCAGCTTGCTTACAATAACAAAACAGCAGAGAACCCTTTCTATGAATATGAAGATATTATACAAGATTTGGGAACTATTAGTATAAACGGCAGCTTAAACGAAGTTAAAAAGCAAGCTATTATAAACTTACTAAAAAAACTATATAATGTGAACCAGATAATTTTAGCTTTTGACAACGACGAAGCGGGTAAAAAATACGAAAAAGAAATTACAGAACTTTTAAAAGAAAATGAGATGCTAAATAAATATAAGATATTAAGTTTGGAGTATGGACAACACAAAGACTTAAACGAACTACTACAAGCACAACAACAGCAACAGCAGCAAAACAATATAGTTAAAAAAATAGAAAAACAGCACGAAGAGATTGCTATTTAATGTTTTTTTAATTTTGTATTGTTATAATACTAATAACTACAACAAAGATGATTTCCATTAATGTAAAAGTTTTTCTCATCTTTTTTGATGAGCTCCTTTCTTTTTTTTTTACTTTTTAAAATCCTATATTTTTTAATGTTTAATTGAGGGCAATAGGGGAGAAAAGCAGCAGCGTTTTTTAAACACACGCAACGCAGCTGACACACGCAGCTTGACTAACAAACGCAACGCACAACGACACACGCAGCACGCAGCGCTCATCTTCTTCCCCCTATTGCCCATACCTATATATGTATTTAAAATTGAAGCATTACTTGCAAAATTTTTTGATTTTTTTTACTTTCACTGCACTTATCACAAAAAACACTGCACTAATAAACTATCGATTTTTCAGCAGTTTTGCATATGCTATTTTTTATGTGTTTCTTAACAAAGAGAAAAATGTCTAAAAATAGGTAAATTTAGAGTTTTTGACACTTTTTTTGATTTTTAGTTTTAAAAAGTATACAATTAGATACGAGTAAAATGATTATGTTAACTAACATAATCAAAAAAAAACAAAAGGAGGGTAACATGCAAAACGCAAACAAAACACAAAGTGTAGCAGCTGTAAATACAGCAAAAGTTGCTAAAAATAAAAAAATGAGAAGCGGTTTTACATTGATTGAGATTATTTTTGTTGCTGTAATTATTGCGGTGCTCGCTGGACTTATTATCCCTAAGGTTTTATCTAACGCGCAAACAAGTGAGTATTTAAGCACACTACAAGAAGACACAAAAAGCTTACGCAATGCAGTTAACCAATTTAAATTCGACGGAGGCAAAATAAGTAGCACAACGCTTACTGATGATATTATCACTTATATGCCGAGCACTTTTTTATTAACAGATAATAAAACAGATAGAGGTGTTAATTACATGAAAGATAGCAACGATGACTTATTCCAATTAGCTTTCGAGGGTAGTGATGCAGGCACAGCTGATGTAACAATTAGCGTTGCTAACTACGACGAACTAGCACAAAATTTAAAAAGCAAATTAATTGCAAAAGCAAAGAAAACACTGAACTGTGACGAAGGCGCACAAGACGACAACAGCAAAGTGTTAAAACTTACAAGCTGTCATTTCTAATCTTTCTTCTTTTTTTTTATCTACTTTTTTAAAAAAGGAGCTGCAAATGCAAAAACGTAAATACAGCACTGTAAAGATAGTGAAAGATAAAGAAATGCAACGAATATTAGATTTTTATAAAAACAACGGAATAACAATAACAGCGCTAACTACAGCTTTACTTAAAAACTTTTATAAGCAATGCAAAAACAACGATGAATTGCAGTGTTTTGCTAAACGCATTAAAAATATTTAGATATAAAAAACTTTTAAGGAGGGGAAAATGGATAAAGTAACTACAAAACAAAATCTACAGAAAATTAAAGAAGCACTTAATGACAATGAATTTAAAAATGAGTTTAATAAATTATTCAAAGAATATATTGATGTTAAAAACACTGATAAAAACGCACATTATTATGCTATTTTAAAGTTACTGCAGGATAAAGGAGGGATGGACAGAGCAGAAGCTGAAGAGTTTTTTAAAAGCTTGCGTGTTAAAAATGCTAGATTAATTGAAGATGTGCAGCAAATACAGCAAGAGCAAAGAAGAATTGATGAACGCTGGAAAAAAGAGAGAATTAATTTAATTGCAAATCCGTTGGATATAAAAAGTTTTATAAGTGTATTGGTAATAGCTATAGATGACATAGCTAAAAAATTTGAAAAACTACAAAAACAGCTGCAGCTGCAGTTTAGCAATAATTTAATAGCTAAAGAAAAGATAGCAGAGATAGAAAAGTTGCTTAATGAAAGTAAAGAAACACTTGAAAATTTAGATAAAAACAATGATTTGTTAGCTATTAATAATGTAGTTAAAAATTTAGAAAAGATAGCAGAAAATACGCAAAGTTTAGTTATTGAGAATATAGCACATAATATAAGTAATATTGAATTAGATATGGATAAAGAAAAAGAGATTGAAAAACAAAAAGAAGAAATAGAGGGGCAACAGGGGGAAAAAGCAGAAGCGCTTGCAGAAAAAGATGATGATGTTTTAGTAGAAAATGAGCAAAAAACAGAAGCAAAAACGCTAGATGAGCAGTTAAGTGATAGCTTAAACGCAGTGCTAAACAGCTTAAACAAAGACGTTGATGAAAAAACGTTAAAGTTTTTTGTGCTCAGTGAATATTTGCACGCTTATAACAATCACGATTTGAAAGATGTTTATAAACAATTTGATGATGTTTTTAGTAAAGATGAATTTAAAGCAATAGTTATTTACAATGAAGCTTTAATGAACGGCGATGTCGAAGATGTTTTTGATTTGGCGGAGGAGCAAGGATTTAGTGCAGTAAGGATAGAAGAATACGCAAGAATACTGACAAGAAATCACGATGAATATTTAGAATTAGAACAAGAGCTAGACAAAGAGCTTGAATTTAGAGACTTAGTCAAAGAAAAAGAAAAAGAGCTTGAAATTAAGCAGCTGCAAAGAAAATCAAAATCAATAGATATTGCTATATAGTTTTTCTTTTTCTTTTTCAAAGTAAAAAAAAATTATGTTAAATAAAGGAGTAAGCAATGGTTTTTGCAGTAGTTTTGTTATTAGAAATTAAAAAAGATAAAAAAGTAAGAAAAGAAAACCCACAAATAATAAAAGAGATAAATAAATTTTTAGAACAATACAAAGATTTTGTAGATGACGAACAAATAATAGAAAATGAACTTAAAAAAAGACAAGAACTTAAAGCTTTTTTAGATGAGTATTTATTGAAGATAGAAACAAAGCGTTTAGCAAGACTTATCGCAGAAAGCGAACAAAAACACGAAAATACAGTAAAAAAAGAACAAAAACAAAGACAAAGACAAAAAACTAAGTATCCTCCGACTAATACTATAAGTTTGGGTTTATAAGGGATATGAAATGAACTTAGCTGATGTAGTGCATAATGTAATAACAGTAGAAAACACTTTTAAGGATATTTTACCACAATTTTTAGATTTATTAAAAGCTTATAAATATGCAGATACATTTAAAGAAAAAGCGCTGCTAGCTTTAAAATTTAAAAAACAAGACATACAGCTAAAGCAAGCGTTTTATTACACGTTTGCGATGATTTTGCTTGCGTTACATAAGAAAGTGATTGATATCGAGTTAGCTAGTAGATATGCTGAAATGTTTTATGAGATGTATAAGCAATACAAAGTAGCAAGAGAAGGGGCTTTTGGGGGAAGAAAAGCGAAGATTTTTAGTAAAAATAAAAATAGAAAAGATTATATGAAAGAGACAGACAGAACTTTAGAAGAGCTAAAAGAGTATGTAGAAATAAAGAAAATGAAAGCTACGCTGCTGTGAGTTTTAACATTTACATTTTTAATTTTGCAGACATATTTGTTTAAGGGTAGGTTTTGCGGGTAGGTTTTTAATATTTAAAATTGCTTGAAAGTATCTAAAATTAGGGGCTTTGGGGTAGGTTTTCTGGTACCGGCGGTGGGACTCGAACCCACATGAGCTAGGCTCACCGGATTTTGAGTCCGGCGCGTCTACCAGTTCCGCCACGCCGGCAAGTGATTAGGGAATGAAATTATAATTCATTCCCTTTTTA
>Ga0256831_1000593_pt1 | contig 18810 bp, 25 predicted proteins | sample 132544metaG_FD_189087 | JGI IMG/M metagenome (GOLD analysis project Ga0256831, IMG submission 189087) | Hydrothermal vent microbial communities from Lau Basin, Pacific Ocean - 132-544 | ecosystem: Environmental > Aquatic > Marine > Hydrothermal vents | place: Pacific Ocean: Lau Basin | collected... | reverse complement strand
GAGCAGGATAGGGGGAGAGGGAGAGAGAGAAGGAGGGAAGGAGCGGGAGAGCGGGCAGAGGGAAGGGAGGGAGTGAGAGGGGAGGGAAAAAGGGTTGGGGAGAGGGTGGTGAAGAGTATAGGTAGAGCATAAGTCCTCTGCTAATCCTTATCTGGAATAACCAATGAGACGTCCACCCGAGCCGGCTCTTCGTTCCAGATGGCCTTTGACATTGCAATTAGGTCGCCGAGCGTTAGCTTGGCAACCTTATCACGATCAGCGCATACAATATAGAACGAGTGCTCGTGAGGGTCTATCCAGCCCACCTCGATGTAGCACTTCTCGGTATTGGCAATCCTGTAAGCCTCGCCACAATAGCGTACTGCATCCTGTTCGCATACCAGTATGTCGTTATACCGGTAGCAGTCAAAGATATCGCAAATCTCCAGAGGGGTCACTGCGCATCAGCCTCCGGCACGTGTATCACTATCCTGCGCTCGCTCAGGTAGAGCTCTGCCTTAACGTCCGTCGTGTCGGTTATACCTAGAGCTCTCAGCCACGACACCGGTATACCCAGCCTTGCGTAGTCCGGCTTGCCGTAGGCGTTCTTGTGAACGGTGAGGCGGAGGGTTCTTATCTCGTCCGGGAGAGGCATGGGGCCACCATATGGGTTCAGGCAGGTAGTGTTAAAATGCTGTCGGGTCGGGCTGGCCGTTAATACCTTTATGATTCCGACGGTTTACTCTGGTATCGGTTGGTATATTGAGCAGGCAGGTGCCTATCTCGATAAAGGTTCCCGTGGAGGTTAAGGAGGTATACGACAGGCTGGAGCCCGAGAAGAAGGAGTTCGTAAAGATGGTGCTAATAGCGATTATAGCAGGATTGGAGAGGGCCGAGATACCGAGGTTTACCGCGGGAAGCCGTCGGGTCGAGGTGAAGCTCGAGGTCGGGGAGAGGCTGGCTGAGGTGATGGAGAGAATGGCCGGGAAGTGCCTTGACGGGGAAAAGGTGGAGAGGGTTAAGAGGATCATAAGCAAATACGAGGAGAGGGACGACGTGTACATTCCCGCTAAAGAGGTGGCTAGGCTGCTGCGGGGGCTCTTAGAGTGAAGCGCTGGGGCGGTTTACCGAGAACCGTAGTAAACCACGGTGGGTAAACCGGCCGGGGCGCCGTTTAGAATGGGCGCTGGAGTCAGTAGTCATAAAGAGAGAATTGGAGGGTCAGGATAGGAGGGGAGAAGGGTTTGGGGGAGGGGCATGAAAGGAGTGAGGGGAAAAAGGGGTGTGCGGGGCTACATGAACAGGACCTCGGTGGGGGTGGTGAAGGTGGCTAGTTTTGCTGAGTATCGGGACGCTGGACGTGCATTATGGCCGTGAACAGCAGTTCGTCCCTTTGGCCCAGCATAAATGCAATGAACTGGTAGTTTTCCTGCTCAGAGGCGCAGAGACCGTAGATGTAGTAGTGCTCTGTGAGCTTCATGGCAAGATCGAGGAACAGTCTGACGTACTTCTTGACATCGCGAAGAAGTCGCTTGTACTCATACAGCATGTTAGGATAGTACTTGAGCATCAGCTCCATGTACTGATCGGTGCTCCGTATGGCGCACAGAACTTTGGTAGCCGCCAGTATGTCGTTTAGGTAGTAAAACTCGTCCTCACTCTCGTTTAGGATGCGCTCTATGGCTCGTAGGAAGTTGTGTATACCTCTGTAGTACAGAGGTCCGTTCCTGTCGTGAATGCCTTGGCGTATCATGTCTAGGGCGTCGTAGAGCTGTGGTGGCAGTTCGAGAGCGAGGTAGAGCTTGTAATCCCTTGCCATGGGCACCTCACCTAACCCGTTGGGTGTTTGGGTGTGTTGGGTAAAAAGTGTTGTGGTAGTCTTCTAGAGTGCTGAGACTGCCTAGTCAGCAGAGGAGCTCGCACTCTTCATCGCTACAAGTGCCATAGACGTGCTCGCATGCGTCCATGTTCAGCTCATGAATGTCAGCTCCCCACATCACCCACTTTATGCCCTTATTCTTCTTCTCGCTCATGGGAACCACCCCCGTATGTGTTCTACAAGTGCAGAAGGTGAGTAATACCATACCTATACACAGGTTTGCTCTCTTACCGCTTGGTCAGCGTACTTCAGCTGTCTACTCTATGACCTCTTCGGCTTCAACCTTCAAGATTGGATTCTTCAGCAGGGCCTTGGTGCGTAGGAGCCTAGCGCTCAGCCTGCCGTTCGGCAGAACCTTAATGTTTAGGATGTCAGCATTGTGCTTCCTTGCGAGCTCCTCCGCCTCCTCCTTGCTGCTCACCTCGGTGGTGACAATGGCCTCGGTTTGAACCACGAAGTATGGCACGTTGGTGATGCTGTGGGCCTGCTGCAGTATTGAGATGACGGTGGGGTGCAGCACTAGGCTGAGGACGGCTTGCGCATTATGCTGCTGTATTGCCTCTATGAGCTGCTGGGGGCTCTGTAGCTGCTCTATGGTGGCGGGTATCTCTATTTCGCTGGGCTGCACTCCTAGTGCCTTAGCCAGAAGCTCAACCTGCCTCGGGGTGGGGGAACCGCGCCCGACCACTATCACGCTCACCACACGCCTCACCCGTGTCCCAATAGGGGCCCTAGGGTTTAAAAGTTTTTCGGTCGGCATTCAGGCGCGATAGACACATTATGTGGTATGACAGGACCATGTTCACGGCACTCAGGATTAGCTGCCAGTTTAGGCAGCCCTGCTTAACGTGTTTACAGTTGATACACACATTTACGGCTTCCGCTAGCTCATCCTCTGCAACATCGTCTAGGGTCTTCAAGTACTCATCAATTACAGTCTTGTATATTCTGGCTGACTTCGACCCTAAGTTAGAGAAGTCGTAGTGGCGTGCTATGAGCTCCAGCAGTTCCCTAGCATGTGGGAATGTGTGCCACACGATTAAGCACGAAAGCTGGTGATCACCGGGATGGCCTAGTGTGCGTATTATATCATCTAATGAACAGGGGAGAGGAGTATCCACCGAACATCACCTTGAATGACATAGGTCATGAAAACACAAAAACAAGTCCAGAGTCATATCCTGTACTCGGTCTCATGCTTAAGGGCATTCAGGAGCCAGTCCTTTACAATTCCGTACTTCTCTGCGAAGGAGTTTGATGCCCTAATCACCTCATCTATCCTGCCGGGCGTAAGCGCAACTATAACCGTCAGCATGCTGTTGAGCTTCTCTATAGCGCTGTTCCTAGCGAACTCATCGTTCTTTTTGATGGCCTCCTCGAGCTCCCTCTTTATCGGGTATACCATCTTTGCCATGGCCTTGGCCGGCCCGGCATCTTTGGAGAGGAGATAGAGGAACTGCCACATGGCGTACCTGCTCCTGCTCCCGTCACCGTGCTTGATGTAGTTCAGAGCCCTCTCTAGGTTTTCCGCGCTGATGTACCTCCATCCGAAGGCGTACTTCTCAGCGACCCTAACGATTATTGGTATTTCATGAATGCTAGGCTCCAAGATGTACGTAAGAGCGGTTGCTGCAACGGTTGCCTCAGCGCTGTCGTGGTACACGGCAACGGGCTTGTCGTTGCATGAGATGACGTAGCCCCAGCTGAAGTAGTGCGTCTTCATTGCGTTGCTCGGGCACAGTAGAGAGAAGAGGACTTGAGGTCTGTCGTCGTAGTGGTGGCACGTTATGCCCGAGGTCGCGGCCTTAGAGGGGTCTTCTAACAGTAGCCTTACAAGAGTCATGCTCGTCTTTCTAAAACCATTATGTATAGCACATTGCAGTATGTGATATACGGAGCCCACCACACATCCCACCGTCTGTATTTGTGGGTATTGCAGTATAAATAGTTTTGTGCCGTGTTCTATAAAAGTAGAAGTTGAGTCTTGAACGTTAAGTTAGCTATCCGCGAAACTCAGGATGTGTATGTAGCCGCCCCAGTCGCCAACGACTATATCATTTCCAACCCACGCAACCGATGTCGTATCGTCGAACAGGCTGTAGCTAGCCACTTCCCTAAGCTCGGCGTCTGCCACGCTCACGATACCCTTATCCGAGATCACGTATGCTATCATCTGTCCGTCCTTCCTGACTGCCACCGAGTCTACAGGACTGCCAGTATACTTGCGCAGAATCTCTACAGGCCTTAATGGTCTCTCAAGTGTGAACAGAATTACATGCTCGAGTGTGCCAGCGGCCAGAAGCGTTGATCCTCTGCTTAGAGCATAGACGTCTTCATGCATCGGTATCTTGGCCAGCACCATGTCTTTGTCGGCCACGATGAGCTTCTGCTGCTGTGGTGACGGAAGATACATGATGTCCTCGAAGTACGTCCCTTGTCCCGAAACCCATCCCGTAGGTATGTCGTTGAGCTTCTGCCCATCGTGGGTGTACCTAGTGCATCTGTCAGCACACACTATGACATCATCTTTTGTGATCAGCACGAGATTGGGGAGGTGGTAGTCGCTGAGGAATGTCGTGTACTCCTTAGTACCTGTATTATAGACGACCACCGTGCCGTCGCACGACACGGCCGCTAGGAAAGATAGACTTGCGTGTGCAGCGGTGAAGCACTTGTCTTCCTCTATGACGGCCACTTTGTTAAGATCGCGGTCGAGGACGACGGCCCCCGAATTGTTCGTTGCCGCCATGATGTACAGGCCGTTGGATGCAAGAGCCTCAATTCTGTAACTCAGGTACGTCTTCTTCTTAACCTCAAGCTTACGTCTGCGTCTCACCACCCTATCACCACCGTTGCAGAACTAGACATCACGGCCCTTTTGTGGTCACTTCGGGAACATTATCCTGAAGCTGACGAAGTCCCATACAATGTTCCTCGGCAGCTCGACTCTGTAGGCTGGCCTCAGGCTCTGACAGTTACACTTCCTCTGGCAGCATTGGTCAACCATTTTGGCGAACTCGTCCTCTTTGCACTTGCTGTATATCACAAGAGCATTCAGCTGGTTGTTGAAGACGACTGACGTAGCACACTTGAAGAGAACTCTTCCGAGGCAGGTCAGCGCCTTAGCTAGAGTGACGTTTCTGCAGGACTTGTAGGCTGTGAAGTAGTTAGGCGGTATGTATATCACTAGAGAAGGTTCGTTGGAAGCCTTCTGGTCGCCCTCATCTTCAGGACCTATGAACGGGAAGCTCATTCTGTCCCCTGCTTGAGTATAGACGCAACAGCGCTAAATTCTGGCTCCTTCTCAGCCTTCTCTATCACGATATCGCGTATCCTGAGGAACTCGCGTTCTATGGCTCTGAAGAGCATTGCGCGTCTCATGATCTCTTGCGGATCATCGGCCTGCGCTATGCTTGCTTTCTTCACAGAGATTGGTGCGAAGCCCATTGCACGGTAGCTCCAATGCTCCCCAGTATCGCAGAAGATTCCGTTCAGGACGAAGGGCCACAATGCCTTGCTATCCGGTACGAGCTTAAGGAACTGTATGAACTTGTCCTTGAACTCCTCAAGGGTCATTGACATTACGTGTATTCCGTCATCGGTTAGCTCACGTATATCGAAGTTGAATACCTTGGCTAATGTTGCAAAGCTGTGCTTGAGGCAGTTATCCGGAAGCTTGAGCAGACCGCGCGCAATGAGGAGCTGGCGATAGCCTAAGTGGAAAACAACATCGAACTTCTGCATCTCCTTTCACCCTATGGTAGTACTTGCGGTGCCGGTGAATTTAGACCACCGGCGATGACGTTGCCGGCCGTGTCAACCAGCAGATAGGCAACCACAAGCTTGCCAGCACTTGGCGGTACAACCATACACGCTTGCACGCCGTTGCGTAGCCGTATGCAGAAGTTGAAGTTAGAGAATCCAAGCGGTGAGAATGCGTAGATCTTAACGTATATGGCACCATACTGACCATTTCTGGTGTAAGAGACTGTTACGATGGCTGTAGGGAAGATGTCGTTTGGTCTTGCTTCTGTGCCAGCAGAATATATTACATAAACGCTGTTGGCCCCACATATCTCATTTCTATACTTGATTATTTCGCTAACACCGAAACCTGCTGCCGTGTTTATAGCCCTGATACAATCAACCGGCGCACTCACATACTTGTCATTCGTGCCCAAAGGTGGGCCAAAGTAGACCATACCTAGACAGTAAACGCTGGTAAGTGTGTAGAACTCGTTACCGGCATATTCGCCTTCATGCAAGACGGCTTGTTGCAAGGCAAGTAGCTGTGCAGATGTTGAAGTAATTGATTGTGAGACTTCACGTGCAATTTCTGGCACAGCCTTCTCAGGATGCATCTCCTTAGCTCCTTCACCTATCTCCTTAGCCCTCAGAATCCCGGCCATTATGCCAGCTATTGCTTTAATCCGCGGCAGAATAACGGTGATGAACTCTGCCAATGCGTATCCCGAGGCCATTTCGACAAACCTAAGGGCGTTGTCCGGCAGACTCTCAGCAATCCACCTCTTCAGCTCCTCTAAGGCCTCTTCACAGCCCTCACCAGTTTCAATACATCTAGCAAGCTTCTCGGCTATCTCCTCTGGAACCTCAGTTATCATATTAGCAAACTTGATAGCCATCTGAGTAAGCTCTCTGACAGCGTCTGCGTCCTCTCTGATTATCCGAATACTGAAACAGCAATTGGCAACCATATCGAGTATGGCGTTCCACTCGCCGGCCTGTATGAGGTCTAGGTGTCTAACGTACACTTCTTCGTACGTTGAGACACATTGCAGGGCTCGGTCTAGGCCTTCAATGTAGTTCTTGTACTTCATGATTGTCATTCCTTGCACTAGCTGAACTGCGAATACAATTGGCGTAGACAGCTTAGGGAAGGGCTCATAGAGCTCGTTGACGTGCTCCGGCCTCACGTCATCACCTTCCTTGACCTCGGTGAGGTTGAGCCCTACCTTGCTTATGGCATCCTCAATCTTCTCGAGTATTTTATCATAGATGTTGTACTCACGGATAAAGCCACTAACATACAGGTTGTCCAGTATGGGCTCAAGGAACTTCTTTATTGTTTTCCATACTTCAAGGTACTTCGAGTAGACGAACCTAGCCGCGTCGTTGCGCTGGTTCTTAATGTCGGCATGAAGTATGTCGCCGTCTTCTATAACATCAAAATCCATTCCGCATATCGTCTGCTTCTTCACTTACGTGCCCAGCTAATACTTAGTAACGCTCTGGCTTTCAGACATAGCTCCAAAGTCAGTATCACCTATGCTGATGCTCACTACATTCTCTACTAAGTGACCATCCTGTTCGTACTGGGAAGCGCCCCTCCAGCGCTCTTCACAGGCAGCAGTATCATGCTGCGGTGCATAGAAGTAGCCGGTAAGCGACCTTACCATCAGCTGTATCATCTTTGCTAGGGCGTTCAGGGTCTCGTGGTACACCGTGGCCCCGGGCACCGCGCCGAGTATCCTCATGACCAGCACGTTGCCGAATGTGCGCAGCCTTCCTCCATCGGCATCGAACTTGCTCAGGAGGGTGCCCCAGTATATGGCCTCGGCGCCGTATCCGGCGTCCTGCTCGTGCTTCTCGAAGTAGCTCACATTCGATGAGAACGGCGAGGAGTCGCTTGACTGCATTGAAACTGTGCTCCTTGCAGACGATGTGCCTTCTTCCTTGGCAACAATATAGGGGAACTGCCTGTCCAAGAAGCCTCTGTTAGTATCGCTGGATGACATGTCTATTGCCACGCGGTATAGCATTGTTCCGAGATCCGTCCTCTCGCCGTAAAGCTCTTCGCTTGAAGATGAAGAGAACGCGTCATCAGACTCTATGGTGAGGCCGTGATCGGAGAGCCCCGTTGCTGAATCCGAAGGGCTAAGGTGGGCCTCGGCGCTTGATATCGAGTCAGAACCAGAACCATAGTCTCTAATTTGAGGAATGCTGACGGATGCGCTTTCGTCTATCGCGGTTAGGTCTTCGCTTTGCGGGTGAACGGTCTCGCTGGAGACATCGGTAGCAGAATCGCTGACGCTCAACAGGATCTCAGACGCGTTGAGGCTTGTCCTTATCTCGATGCTCCTTAACGATATCGTATCATAAGACGTGCCAGTACCCTCATCGTCGGCGATTGCAATAACCATCTCGGCCTCAGTAGCTGTACCGCTGTCCTGAACGCCCAGTTCGGTGCTCATTGCACATGTACCTCGTTAACGCTCTAGTCCTTGAACGCTTTTACCTCAGACACGAAGTTTGCGAAGAGGTCACTTATGCTGTCTATGAAGTCAGGATTTAGGGGCTTGGCAGCATCTATCTGGCTGATCACAACCAAGGGGAGATAGACCATCAGGTTTACGGCCAGAGTTATCATGCTGTTAATGCACTTAGAGGTGATTACAGCGCCCTCTCGTATGTCGCATGCATCCAGATCCTTAACGTACTTCAGTATAGCCTTTGCTACCGTCTTAACTGCCTTAGGATATGGAATAGGCACAAAGTTGTATGGTATCTTCGCAAGACCGAAGCGCTCCTTGAAGAAGCCTTGGTCGAACAGCTCGCTGTCGAACCCCCTTCCCTCATCCTGTTCCTCAATATAGCGCCGGCTCACATTGTCTTCGAATGATCCTTTTTCATCCTGCTTTAGGCGAATGACCGAGGTGTCCGTGAAGGTTCCCGCATCGGTGCTTGCCTTGTACCTAGCGTCAATGCCGTGTCCAGCATCGGTAAGCATGAACTCCCTCATTGATACGAAGTCTATTGCTTTCCCCGAATCCGTATCACTAAACATAACTGTTGCCCTATCATCGGACAGGCCCGAATCCGTACCCGGTCTGTAGAGGCAGTCGCATCCCCTTCCCCAGTCGAGAACGTTCTTTACGATGGTGGCCAGCCCATAGCATCTGCCTCTGTCCATCTGGGGAACAATGACGTCGTACCTCTGCTCGCTCAGCGTAGCATCCTGCTCGTCGTGCTTGTATAGTGAATCAACAGCCGTACCAATATCGCTGTCTTCGTGAACAACAAATGATACATAGTCATCGAGCTTGCCATAGTCCGTATCGAGTAGGTTAGGAATGCTGTAGAGCTCGTACAGCTCGCCCTCGTCAATGGAATACTTCAGGATGGCGTCAATGCCCGTAACAATGTCATATATGAGAAATCTTCTCAGCGGAATAGTGTCGAAGGTCGCACCTAGGTCGCGCTCGGCCATGTCCTTCGCGCTCACGGCGTCGCTGAACTTGGCGCTCTCTTGGGATGGCTTGTACAGAGCATCAATACCCGCATTTGCGTCTATCAATCCGAACTGCCTCTCAGGTATGTTCTCTTGTCCGACCCATTCATCCTGCTCTGCGAACTCGATTACCGCATTCTCTAGAAATGATCCTTGGTCGCTTTCGGATATTGACTTTGGAATTACAATTGGGCCGTAGGTTATGTTGTACGTCAGAGGCCTCTCTGCTATCGCTGTGCTCCTGTCCATAGAATTAAACAGCATAGAAATAACGTAGCCGACATAGCTTATCGTGTACTCAAGCCTCTTGAAGAGTTCCTTGGAGATTGGGGTGGATCTGTCTGAGCTCTGGAGCATGGTAGAGACCACAGCACCCGTGTACGTGATGACGTACTCCAGCCTCTTGACTAACTTGTCAGGTATCGGCCTTGATACGTCAGAGCTCTGAAATAACATCTGTATTGCATAGCCGGTGTACTGTATGGTATACACAAGCTTCTTCCTGAGCGACTCTGGGATTGGAACACTCCTATCACTAGAGGTAAGCAGCATTGCGACTGTATAGCCTAGGTACTGTAGCGTGTACTTCAAGACCTTAGCGAGCTTGATGGCTTGGCTCTGGTCCTGAACAACGAACTCCGTAGCTATGGTATACCCGCTGTATTCTACGGTAAACGTAGCCGGCCTAGTGCCAATGCTCCTTGAGGCGTCCTCAACGTCCTGAAGAACCGCTATGACATAGCCCTCCGGCGTTACGGTGTACGTTATCGGTCTCTTGATGGTTGGACGCGATTCATCCTGAGAGGTTAAGTTGGTCGGGCTGGCGCTCATTGTTAACCCCGCTAGGGCCCGCTTGTCCCGTCATAGACCTCAACCGTGACCGTGATGCTGGTCGCGCTGGCAGCTTGGAGGACTAAGGGCAGGATTGCCTCAACCGTCTGTATTCCCATTATGAACCCCAGTTTGCAATATAGCCGTATTTGTGCTATAGTAGCCAAGGGCTGAACCATGGCCGAGAAGAGGGAACTTGCAAGCTTTCTCACGCATCTCTACAAGCTAGCAAAGTGTATAAACTACATCAAAAAGACGACTGGTTTATACACCGACACCGACATAAACAGCATAATGTTCCTTTCGCAATATAGGTTCGACATACCCAACCTCAGGATACTGAAGTATACTAGAGGTGGCAAGCCAATAGTGGCCGACGACTGGGTGCTCAACACCTATCCTGACAGCGAGACGGTAAACAAGGCCATAGTTCTGAGCACACTGATTGCAGAGGACGACTGCAACGAGAGCCTGATAACCAGTACAGCCACCAGAGTTACAAAAGATACTATAGCCAACCTGCCGATGTCACTAGCCATACTGCTCAGGGTTGACCTAAACAGGGTTAGAGGCAAGAAGTTCGAGGACTTGGCAAAGCAGTCAGGATTTGAAATTGTCGAGGTCGAGGCGCCCTAGCCCATGCTTTTTATTAGCTCTATCGCCGGGACATACCAGTTGAACTTAGACATGAGTACCCTTTGTTTGTACTCTTCTAACTTCGCTAGGTATTCGTCATAGTTGTCAAGTATCTGCTCGGCCTTGTCAACCGCATCGTCAACGTCAACTGTATAGCCGTAGCCTACATGGATGTGGTTCCCGGGAAGAGGCTGAACCCTCTCTCCTTTCTTCACGGCAATGAAGTCCGGCACGTAGTCGGCCCAGCCACAGCACCTGTGAGCAAGGCAGGGCTTGCCGCGGCCTAAGGCCTCGAGGCAGTTGAGCTCGAAGGCGCCGCCACGGGAGAAGTTCAGCGTTATTTCAGCAAGGTCGAAGAGGGCCATCTTCTCGTACTCAGAAATCCAGCCGTAGATGTTAATGGCACCAAGGTGGCGGACTTCCTCGAGCTCTGGGGGGTTGGGGCCGTACGTCTTGAGAACAAGGATGACGTCGTCCCTTCTCCGCCTCAGCTTCTCGTAGAAGCGCTTCACTTCCGGCCATCCCTTCCTTCCGGCGCTGTGCCAGAGCCAGAACAGGATGAGCTTCTTCCCCGTCTTCTGCTTGTACTGGTACAGCTCCCAGATGTTCTGACCTACCATGTAGTTCAGGCTTGAATGCCAGAAGTTAGGCAGGAGGTACCACTCGAAGTCGAGGCCGTGTGGCGCAACGCGAACCGGCCTCTTTACACCGCTGTTCACAAACGCATCCCTTGAGAAGGTGCTTGGAACGACTATCACGTCGAACATGTTGGCTATCTCTACGGCCTGATCGCTTAAGCGGTCGGAGTCGGCGACCTCTACAGCTATCAAACGGTCGAACTTCTTCCGCCACCACTCGTAGCCTCTCTTGTCAAACACACCAGTCTTCTTGAACCTCTTCTGCATCATTTCAGACATTATGTAGAATGCTGGATGGACGAAGGTAGGAATGGGTACGGTAGGACTGAAGCCTATGAACGCCCGCTCATCAATCTCGTTTATGTTGCACTCTATGAACCTCTCGGCTACAGCCTTCATGTACTGGATGTGTTTTCTGGCAACGAGTGTGAAGCTAACCGTGTGCCACTTTGGATAGATGTAGTGTACATAGCACCTCCCGCTGACCCTGACCGTCCGTATCCTGTCTATAGCCCTCTTGATGTCAACTATGTTGGAGAAAATCAAGTGGTCAACGTACTTCTTAACATCAAAGAATTCAGGATTCAGCATTTTGTAGCTACCATTTAGCCCACTAGGTTCTATCCTGATTATTGGGTAAGAACGTGGCCACGATTCAGACCTTCACAGACACCGTAACGACTCGGCTCAACACCGAGGTCGAAGTCATCAGCATAACTGGCGACCTAGCACCCTACGCCATAGTTGAAGGCTACATAGACCTGAGCCAGATGCCAAGCGATGCGACCGTGATCATACGCGAGTACATAGGAATAGGGAGCACTCCCGTGCTGTTTCTGCAGACCACGGTTGACGCTACCCTAGCGGAGAAGATCATAAGGTTCCACAGCAAGGCCCTGCCGAACGGTGGAAGCTACAAGGTTACAATAGAGCAAACTGCAGGTACCACCTTCAGCGTCCAGTACTGGTTCGCCAAGACTGGACTCACATGACTTAAGCACCTTATAGCAATACTTCGTTATATAACTGATATGGGGTGGAGTGAGTGTTCATTGAGTTCCACAAGATATTCACGATAAGCGAGGTATGGAAGTTCGACAAGGCCGACCCAGAAGTGCAGGAAGAGATATACAGGATGCTGAGGAAGGGCGCCCCGATAGACAAGGCCATACTGACCTATGAGGAGTACACCGGTGACATAGTGAAGTACAGGAGGATAAGGGGCAACGTACTGCTCTACGAGGGAATAAACTTCATGTGGAACTGCATAGTTAACGGCAGTTGCAGCCCGCCTTTTGATGGTCAGAACACTTACCTAGGCGTCGGCGATGGAACTACCGCAGAGGATCCGACGCAAACCGGTCTCCAAGGCCAGAACAAGTACTACAAGCTCGTTGACGCCGGCTATCCGCAGGTCAACACAAACTCATTCATTGCGAGGGCTACGTTTGGTCCAAACGAAGCAGTATTCACATGGAACGAGTGGACCGTAGCCAATGGAAGCGACGACACGGCGATAAACCTCAACAGGAAGGTGGTTAACCTAGGTACCAAGAGCGACACGGCGACTTGGGTGCTTGCAGTAACTCTGCTTATACAGTAGCCATGCCTACTGGAAACAAGTTCAAGCTACTTAACTGCGAGGTTGATGAGCTCGGGCCTTTCGACCTAATAGACATAGAGTACATGTCGTGCATTTACAACAGTCTTAAGGGGCTTGCAGAACTGATAAAGGCCATATCCGAAGGGCTTATCGAAATCAAATAAATATTTTTAATGAGCTTCACCTGCTCGCGCTTATCTCTAGGTATACATCTATCCCCGTGTCAGGTACGCTTGCCCTCACCCACTTAAACGCATTGTCGCCAAATGTCACGACACCGCTTCCGCTCACAGTACCGCTGTACCTCGGGAACCAATTGACGCCGTCGTTGCTGACTTCAACAATGAGTGTTGCCGTACCGTTTACGCTGTAGGCCACGTTCACGTTGGGCCTGCCATCCACAATGAGAGAGAGTTCGACCCCGCTTGTGTTCTCACTTGCAGACACGCTTATGCTGGTGCTGATCGGTCTAAAGGCATTCTCTATACTGACCCTAACGTTACCATAGGCATCCGTGGGGCCTACTATGATTATGCCTCTACTAAGAGCATCGTAGAAAGCCTCGATGAGCCTATCCTGAGCCGGCTGGAAGATGTCGTAAATGTTGATTGGGTCTTCGTCCTTGATGACCCTCTTGCCCTGCACATAGAGGTCTCCGTCAAAGAATCCGAGGTAGCCGTAGTACGCGTAGAAGCGGTGGGTAGGGTCTCCTATGTCGTATGCTAGGTCGTACTCTGGTATGATGTCGGTCTTGAGGTGTGTGAGATCTGGGTTGGTCGTCTTCTCGTCGAGTTCGTTCAGCGCGTCCACTATAGCGTTGGCCCATGCGCTGGTTGCCCTAGTGAACGGCTTCACATAGAGGCGATCGTACTTCCCCATCCTGAACCCCTCTATACACTAGCTCATTTGTAGCACCATAAGCTGAATATCCCGTCTGCCTCGTATTTGCAGTCCTTGAACCCGAGCCAGTTCATGAGCCTAGTGAGCGTTACAGGATGAAGAACGTGGAAGTGCTGTTCATCGAGAAGCGCATTTGGATCATTGCACATCACGGTCTCTATGTATACACCTCCACCGGGCCTCAGTACTCTGTAGACCTCCCTTAGGGCCTTTGGGTACTCCACGATGTGCTCTAAGACCTCGAGCATGATTACTGCGTCGAACTTCTCTGGAGGGAACTCGAGCGCTTCGGCGTTCATGATGAGGTGCGGGTAGTCCTTACGGCGGTCTGGAGGCTCAACGATATCCACACCCCAGTAGTTCCAGCTGTACTTGCTCTTGGGAAAGTTCTCGTGTAGCCAGCCAACGAGGAAGCCCTTGTAGCACCCTATCTCAAGGATATCGAGATGTCCCTTCTTCTGGAAGAGGTCTTCAAGGAACTGCTTGAGCAGGTTTGGCCTTATCAGGATGAGGCCCCAGCCGTACTTCTTGCCGCTCTCAAATGAGATTGACTTGAGGTCTTTGTCAACCATCCTGACACCCAGTCAGATACGTAGTGAGATGGGCTGTATATTGCAACGTCTATACACTATGGAAAGACTACCGAAAAGAATAAATAGCAGTTAGACCAGCACACAAAGCGGGTGGAGTGTGGTGGAGGACATGATGTACGAGATAGCTGAAGATGTCGTTAGCAGCTCTGCCATTCCCCACATGGCTGTGATAAGCGTATTAAATAAAGTACTAGAGTTGCTCTACAGACACAGGACTCTGAAGGACATCATAGCGTACGCAATAGAGAACCCAACCGAAGCAATGAAAATGGCGACAATGATAATTACTGGCGCAAGCATTAATCTCTACGGCCCCGCCTACAGGATTGCATCTGCCCTTCAGAGCCTAGAGGACGTGGCGTATGCCATGCTGCTAAGTGTATACACATTAATGTACAGGCTGAGCTTCAACAGGGACAAAGACCTCTTGTTAAACACCTTAAGAAGCATTATAGAGGAAAAGTACAGCAGAGAGTTCATAGACGAGGTAGCTAAGAAGTGTACCTACCTAGATGATAGTGAAATGGCTAAATGCATTTATGATATGCTCAAATCCTGATGTTTTTGCGGTCATAGATTGCTGAACCCCCATATCGTGCTCCTTATGGTCTTCTTGTAGCTCTGTATCTTCATCCTCTCCCTCGCCTTCAGCTCCGCATTCTTCGCTATGAAGTTGCCCATGTAGTCTATCAGTCCCTTCAGTATGTCAGGATCCAGCCCTAATGCTTCCCACCTCCTTATGAACTTCTGTTTATCGTCCATTATCCCACTCAGCGCGAAGAACCAAGTCTTCAGCCTGCTGGAGCTGGTGTGTAAGCCGTAGTAGTTCCATAGGGCGCTTATGTACATGTTCACTAAGGTAGGGCTCGTTATGCCGTGCTGGTTCAGCCACTCCTCCGCCTTCCTCCTTATCCACCTCAGCTGTGTCTGGGAGTAGGCCCACAGCTTGATGCTGTAGTTGGCATAGGGTATGTCCGGCGCAGCTGGCTCGGACGTGGTTATGGCTATAGTGTCGTACATGATCTGGAGGTACCTAGCATTGTTGCTGTAGGTGTCCATGTATAGCTGTGCATAGGGCACTTGGTAGAACGGCTCTATGCCCCAGAGGAACTGCTCGGTCTGGTCAGCTAGGCCCCAGAATGCGGCGTCCCAGTAGCTGGCGTCCCACTTCATCGTCATCATCACGTCGAAGAGGTCATCCATCTGCGTTGCTACAGTACCGCCGGCTATGGCGCTATCATATGGTATGTAGGAGACTGGTGCTTCGATGTACTCTGGCTGCCACGGCGCTACTGGTATGACGTAGTAAGGCCCGGGCTGGTCGCTGAAGGCCAGAGGTGCATCGTGGTCGTAGGTGTTCACGCTTGCCATGGCGAAGCCTATCCTTGCCACGGTTTGAGGAACTAGGTTGCCCACCCAGTAGTCCTTGTCCCAATGGCCGTAGTCCCAGAACAGCATCCTGTCGGCAACCACCGCATTCCTGCTGGCCACGTCGTAGGAGGCAAAGACCAGCGCGGGGTTCATTATGTCGGTAAAGGCGTCAACCTGCCTGAGGAACGTGTCTAGCGAGTACCTCATGAACATAACATTGGTGTCGTTTATGAGTAGCTTGATGATGTCGTACGGGTCGTAGTAGCTCTTGCCAACTACGGCGCTGCCGTACTTTGCCTTGGTCAGCTTGCTCTCGTTTATGTTCTCGCCTACATTGCTCTCGGGCTCGTTTGGGTTGCTCTCGTCCTTGGCTTTCTGGCCGAACAGGCTCAGCAGAAGCTCGAGCAGCTTCTTAAGTATCTCTCCAAGACCGATGACTATGTTGAATACCAGTCCAATTGCCTTGGCAAGTATATCGAATGCCTTCATCAAGTATTTCTTTATCTTCTCAAACAGCTGGTAAAGGTCGTACAGAACTCCGTATATCGCAGATATTAGCTCATTGAAGATATCGGGCGTTATGTACTTCTTAGCTATCTCTAGTATCTGAAGCAGTATCTTCTTGTACCATTCTGGGAGTCCATGCGTCTGCATAAAAGCAGTAGTGAAGTCGGTTTGGGTAAACGTTCTCACGTCCCAGAACTTCATAGCCCAGTCGGCGTGGACAGGGTCGAGACCAGTTAGGGCGCCTATGCCGGCGACGTTGAAGATGTTCCTACCGTAGAGAGAATCCGTTTCGGCCATTATCCTGCTCAGCTCGGCATTAACAATGCGCTGTGTAGTCTCAGCACCGCTGGTCGAGAACCTCTTTGCGTACAGCTTCTTCTCTCCAATTAGAATACTCCAAGCATCTGATCTAATGCTCATTGTGGTTTCTGCCCCTCTTTATGGTTGTTGCATCCTGAACTTATGTTGTTGAGGTTTATCGTTGGCTGATTGCATTGGAATGTTATGAGCTCCTTAAAGTGGGTTTGGAGCTTTAGGTTCCTCGCAAGGCTGTAGAAGAAAACCATCAACGAAACGCGAATTGAGATGTAGATGTCGGGTATGCCGGGCAGAGAAGCGCTGGGGAGCATCAGGAGGAACACGATGACAGCGTCTATGATGGCGCCTAGAATAGCGTCTCTTACGTCCTTCTTTCTGCCGTTTATCCTGTCCCTTATGCTGTCAGCTAGGCTCAACTTCAGCGTCCACCGAAGAGCTTTCTGTACACCTGCTCGTTAAACCTTTTAAACTCCTCCAGAGTACGTTTGAGTTCAGTCTTCTCTTTCAGCTGAATCGAGTACATTATTTTCACAACGTCCCTCAGCTCGCTGTTCAGCTTTGCGATGACAACGCCCTCGGCATTAACTTCCTTCTTCTCCTTCTTCAGCTTCTCGAGCTCCTTGGCTACCTGCTCAAGGATCTTGGGATTGAGACCTATTGGAGCGGACATAGTTCACGTACCAGTTAATTGAATAGGAGTAAGACACATAAAGACGAAAAGAGATCAGGATCAGTATCCTCTGGTCAGGATGTACCTCAGCCTCCTCTTTTGGGCCAGCCAGATGTAGAACTGTATCTCGTAGTCGTCGAGGCCCCACTGCTTGAGGTCGTTCATCTCTTGTATTAGCATCTGGTCGTCTATCACGCCGCTGGCGTAGTCGTTGATGAGCTCGGTCACGTATCTCCTCACCTCGTCGTACACGGGCCTTATCCTGATGTACTCCTCCCACATGGTCTTGAGCAGCTGCTTGGTCTGCTCGTCTATCGGCAGCTCGTCTATCATCGCTTGCACCCTAGCGATGGCGAAGTTCCTAGCCGTCGGCGAGTACTCGGCCATGGTCACGAGGCTCCTCGGCGTGCCCAAGAGCTCGTCGTACATTCTGGTGTGGCGTCTTAGTGTTGCGGCCTGCACCAGTAGTTGTATCTCGGCGTCCTCTAAGCCATAGGGCTGGAGCGCCTCCAGCATCTGCTGCAGAGTTTCCTTGTCTATCATGAAGTGCTCGTAGACCAGCAGTATCGCGCTCACTAGGCGGCTTATCTCGTTCTGCAGCGGTCTCAGCTCGACGTACCTCATCCATATGTCGGCGAAGGCCTGCGGCACCCTCCTCGCTTGCAACACTATCGGCAGCAGCTGCCTTGCCTCGGGCACCACTTCGGCTATGCTTGCTAACTGCGAAGGCGTTGGTATGTACTCCCTGCTCTCATAGATGAGCTCCTCGATCTGGGCCGCCAGCTTCCTCATCTCGATCTCTTGGTCAGTCCATCCGTACTGCTTGAGTATGTTCAGGATGGTTGGCTCTAGGTCGCCTAGGTAGATGCCCCTCGCCAAGGCACGGAAGTACGCCGTAGCTATCCTGTTCACGTCATTGTAGACCGGCCTCACTTGGACGTACTTCTGCCATAGAGGCCTCCATTCTGGTGGTACATTGCGGTACTCGAAGACCTGCTGGAGGTAGTTCACGGCCTCTGGTAGGTACTCGGCCATAGTTGCTATGGTTATCGGCGTCGGTATGTACTCCCTAGCTTCTAGTCTCGCTTCAACATACTTCTTCCTCAAATCGGCGATCTGCATGATGGTATTGATCTCTTGGTCAGTCCAGCCATAGGGCTTTATGCTGTTCAAGAGCTGGGCCAGTTCATCCTTAGTTATTGCGTTGTAGGCGTAGGCAGTTATTGCAGATGTGATGAGCCTCCTGATCTCGTCGCCTAGAGGTCTGTTCTGTATGTACTGGAGCCATATGCTCTGCCACTCTGGAGGCACATTCCTAGCCTTGAACACCTCTTGGGCCAAGGACACAGCGCTGGGCACGTACTCGGCTATAGTGGCAAGCTGAGCCGGAGTCGGTATGTACTCCCTTGAAGCCTCAATGAGCTGGTTGATCCTCACGACTAGGTCCCTTATCTGGAGCTCGCGGTCAGTCCATCCGTACTGCCTCAGGATGTTGAGTATCTGGGTCTCGAGGTCGCCTAGGTTCACTCCCCTAGCCTTAGCCCTGAAGTAGGCGGTTGCGAGCGTGTTGACGTCGTTGGCTATAGGCTTGACCTGCACGTAGAGGCTCCAGAGGGGTTGCCACTCCGGCGGTACG
>Ga0256831_1000592_pt1 | contig 18821 bp, 3 predicted proteins | sample 132544metaG_FD_189087 | JGI IMG/M metagenome (GOLD analysis project Ga0256831, IMG submission 189087) | Hydrothermal vent microbial communities from Lau Basin, Pacific Ocean - 132-544 | ecosystem: Environmental > Aquatic > Marine > Hydrothermal vents | place: Pacific Ocean: Lau Basin | collected... | reverse complement strand
TAGTAGACACTTGGGACTGGGCTGACTATCTGGAGCTTGACACCACCAAGGCCCTGCTCAGCCTGGCTCTTGGTGACTCTTTCATAAATGCTGGTCAAGTCAATCATTCCATTACCAACCATAAAGCTGACCACAATAGCAAACAGGATGAAGACAAGGAGGACTATAACCTTACTGTCCATATGGTATCACCAATAAAAATACTACCCAAAACCACTTAGCAATTAAAAATTCCACAAGATTTATAAGTTATGAACAGTTATTTTGGGGTGGTGATGGTGGATGAGTAATGATAATAAAATTAATGATTTATTGGGGAGTTTTCCTTCAGATAAGCTCTTTATCATTGATAGTGATTCTGCTAATGAAGTTTACAATGCACTTTATTTATACATGAGGAAAAAGTACCCTGTAATGTTTAAACCAATTGGGAGCATGAGGAGTTTTGTGAGGGATTTTGTAGGGGTGGTTATGAATTATTATGAATCACAGTTTGGTATGGATTTTGATGGTGACTATAGTATTCATTTTATTAATGGTGGTGGGGGCGCTTATGGTAATTACACTTACCCTTATTCTACTGTTGATAATATTAAGACTGTTAAGGTACCAGTGAAGAGGTTTAAGGAGTTTTCATCTTTTGTCAGGAAGCTTGATGTTCAGAATGGAGTTGCAAGACTGATTATGGGTAAGAGCAACAGGTTTGAAGTTGTTTTGAATGCTTCAACCCCATTTTATGAAGCCCTGAATAACATTATTCATGAGTTTGCCCATGTTTACACTCTGAATCAATTATACACAAGCAATATTGTTGCACAGTCCCTTGAATTGATGAGTACTTCAGAGTTTCTTGCAGTTGTTCTCAACCTAATGTTTTTGAAGGATTATAACCTGCTTTTTGGATTTACTGATAGGGATTACATGAGTCATTATGAATACTACACTTATCTCATTGATTTTTTGAAGGACAGGAGAAAGATGGTCAGAACTGTTAAGGAGTTATTGGAGGGTGGAATGATTTTTGATAATGAGATTATGAGAAAGTACAAGTTTTACCAGAATGTTAAATTCATGAAGTTCTTCCATCATATTTACAAGATGACTGTTTTAAAGGGGAGTTTTATCAGACCTGTGAAGCTTGAAGAATTGTTTGAAACTGATTACTTGTTTGTTTACTACCTTTTCAATCCTGATAAGTTCAGGGAGAGGTTTAATAGGGTGAGTGAGTACTTGGAGAAGGGTGAGAGGGGTTTGATTGTTTATCACCCTGAGTTTGGGGAAGTCAGTGTTCCTGATTTGATGAGTGAATTCAGTGGCAGGATAACTGGGTCTCTTGTGAAGTATGATTCTAATTCTAATACTGTGATTGAATTACTTCCACTGGAGTATTATTACCTTGGTGATTATTTTAAGAGGAGGGATTTTTTCCTCAAGCCATAACTTTCATGTTTTAAGTTAACAATTGTTTATTATTTTTTGGGTTGAGTGTTGGGAAAAATCAGGTGGGATAATGTAATAATTACTTTCTTACTGGTGAGTGTGATAATATTATCAGTTAAATACTACACTATAAGTAAAAATGTTCACCCTGGTCTTATGATAGTGACAGCAAATTGTAGTAAAGAAAAATTTGAGTTTAAACCATCCAATAATGTCAACATTGTAAAATTTGATGGTGCTGGTTTTGGAATGACTGATTTATCCCACCAAACAGGTAATATCCTCATTAACATTTACAGGTTGAATATAAATAATGAGTCTGTGTTTGTCTTATCTCCTCAAAATTCCATTTACTTCACCACTGGAATTGGTGATGTCTCAATAATTAACCAGACTTCTGATTATGCAGTAATTTATGCTAATGAGTCAGTTGCTTTTTCTTATGATAACAGTAAATTGCAATTAATACCAGGGTTTAATGGATTGTGGTTAATCATTGACAAGAATGTCAGTGAGTATTACACTTATGATGTTTACCTTAATAATAATTCAATCCTAATCACCAATAAGAAAACTGGGTTTAACAAGACAATTACTAATGTCCAGAGAATCAATATTAGTGTAGATAAAATTAACTTCATAGTGTACTCATCACAGTACACTCCTGTTGTGCCAGTTTCACTACCAACAAAACCATTCTCAATAATAAGGGTTCATATACCACAGGATTCAATGTATACTGGGTTGACTTCTAATGGGGTAAATGAGCTTGAATTCCACTTTATAAAAGCTGATTCAAATAATTACCTTGGGTACTTTGTTGGAATGATTAACACTTTTGGAGTAATCACACAGTCAAACAATGTGTTTTTTGTGTATTCTGGTTGAGTTTAAAATTGTGTTGTATTAGTATCCATAAGTAAACAGTAATACTGTCAGAAACTAAGAGAAAGAATTATTGTCTCACATACTAACTGGTGATTACCACTTATTCCATTGTTTCTTTTCAGACTCAATATTCAATTTTAGTAGTGTATCAACACTTAGTCATGACAGTTATAATTTCTCCAAATGCTAAGACACTTTGTTTAATATTTATATTGGGATAAAGAATGAGTTCAAAGACAATAGTGTTATTGGTTCTAATAATATTTGCTGTTATAATTGCCCTGCTTGCAGGCACTGGAGTTGTTGACATTACAGGAATATATGAGAGAGTTGTAAAGCATAATAAACCATCCACATTCCCAGAAATTGAAATAATTGAACCACCAGCACATGGTTATCACAATGTGTATTGGAATGGTAAAGAATATTACACTTACATCATATTCAAAACACACAATTATCTCACTTACACACCACAACCAGTGACAAGTTTCCCACTGAAGGGTGTACCAATCCTTGTTGCAAAGTACCAGGATAAAGATGGTTCTTATGTTTATGAAATGATTGTTAAGACTGACAAGATAAATCCCAATGGTGAGTATGTTAAGTTTGGAGAGTACTATGCTACATTCTATCCACAAATAGTTAACATTTCTGACACATATGGTATTAAAATAATATCCCCAGAAGATGGAGAACAGATAAACCTTGATAACACAAGCCAGTTAACAGTTTATGTGCTAAACACTGGTAATGACTTCATTTACAATGGTGATACAGTCCTCCTTGGAGGGCAGACATCACAAATAATCAGCCAATCACTCCTTACTGCTGATGGAGAAAAACAATTGACAAATGGTGTTACAGTATCATCAGGTGATGTTATAAAAATTATCATAAGCCTTGATGGACAGACTCCAGGTACAAAAGAATTGACTGTTAATGTTAACACTCAGAATCATGGTACATTAACTGACAGTGTTAATATTGAGCTTGTGTCAAATACTGTTCCAAGAGGACAACCACAATTAAAGATTACAAACATTTACCTTGATGACCAGCCAGCACAAGTCCAGAATGGAGTTTACTTGATACCAGTTGACCAAGCAAACAATATTGTTGTTGAAACACAGTACACTGGTGAGAACATTACAACAAACAGCATAAACACTGAACTCCACTCAAACATAATAACAATTGGAATTAACAAATTAGCAATAAAACATGGAAGAAATTACAGAATACCATTCAGTTCCCCAATGACCCTATTCAAAGATAACAATGTTATAAAACTAACAAATGATGATTTAATACTTCTTGACTTATCAAAGGGTGATTTGGAGAATGGTGCAGATGGTCAAATACACACTCTCTATGTGAAAGTGAAGAACACTAAGACTGGAGAATGGCTACAAGCCACAGCCCCAGTTAAAATAATTAAGGAGAAACTATCAATCAAACTAATAGCACCACACAATGATGAAACAATAAACCTCCAGAACCTTAAGTATGGAGGACTCTACCTTGTCAAGTTCAACAACACTGGTGAAAGGTCAATATACATGACTGGAGCACTTGTTAAATTCATCAACCTAAACAATCCACAGGATTATTATTACTACCAACCAATAGTTAACATTGAAGATTATAAAGAGATTGAGCAAAACAAGATAGGGTCATTCTATATTAACTTCAACAACCCAGTTGCTCATGGTGTCACCTCAGACAAAATACACACTGGTGACTATAAAGTTGTACTTGTAGTGTATGACAAGTACCAAGTCACACCAGTATCAGACTATGCACAACCAGTTCATATTATTGTCCCAGATGAAGCAATTAAAATAGTTAGCCCACAACCAAATGCCCTTGTGGATGCAAAGAAACAAACATTCATTAATGCAGTTGTAGTTAACAGTGGGAAAGATGGATTCAACATTCAGGATGTTAAATTCATCTGGATTCCAATTGATAAGAATGGTAACATTATTCAGGATGAGCAACCAGTAACAGTTGTTCCAAATAATTATCAAGACATTGTGAATACTTACACTAACAAGACATTCAACCCAGGTGATTCTTTCACTGCAACAATACAAATACCACAAATTAATGTTCCAATCAAGTACTACATGCTTGTTGCAAAAGTTACTGATAAGAACTCAAACATTTTACAGGATTCAGTTGCACCAATCATACTCTTCACCCAATGTGACTGGCAGTTTAACATTCAAGAACTTGTTGCTGACTCTTACATAACAGAGAATGGACAACAAGTTCCAGTCTGGGACTACACTCAAGGAGTATTCAAAACAATAACCCTTGTTAACAGTGGCAACTATCCAATTAAAATATCAAGTGATAGTTTCCAGGTCATACTAATAAACAAGGAAACAGGTCAATCATACTCAGTCCCAATAATGAACCTTGGAAGCATAGTCCAGACAGGAGGCTCAACATACTGGGAACCAGGTAAAACAATACAGTTAATAATTAGCATTGTTGGTGTGGGTAGTGGTGATTTTGATGTTAAAGTTATTGTGAAGAACCACCAGTTCTGTGCAGTTGACCAAATAAAGAGTGATGTCAAGCAAGTCAACATAAAAGCACCAAAACAAACATGTGGTAACTTCCTGAAGATTACAAAACCATCATCAAACAGTTACATTAATCTTGGAGAGTTTAACACCAAGTACAAGAAGGCTGGAATATTCACAATAACAGCAAAAATTGATGTTTACCAGCTTGCACAACAAACTGGAAAATCACAATTCAAATTCAACAGAATAGCACTCATCCTGAAAGACTCAAGTGGAAACATTGTCTACACTTTCCAACCATATACTGAAATACTCAATTACCAGGACATAATAAACAGCATTTATGATGAAAACAACCAGTACATGAACATTGACATTGATGCAGGAGGTTTAATACACACCAACCTACTTGACAAACCACTCACAATAGAAGTATCAGCTTACAGCAGTGACCTCAACTGTTATGACTCAGATGATGTTAACAACATTTACTTCATTTACCCAACAAGCTGGGTGTTTGATGCAGTAATCACAAGCTATAATCTACCAGCAGACTCCCAAACAATTAATCAAATACAGTATGATAATGGACACCCAACTTACCAGACAATATCAATTGACACATCACAAATATCAAGCACTACAATAAAAATAAATGCAATAAATGATGGTGATGATTATGATAAGGATGGGGCCAAATCAACAGTCCCAGTGGTTATAAAGAGTGTTGGTACTCCAGTATTCTATGACCCAGACCACCATATGAGTTACTATGCAAGCTTCTGCAAAGGCTCAAGTACAAACACTGGATTACTCTGGACTAAACTGACAACAATATCCTGGTGCATTGACTTCTCAACAATCCCACCAACTGATATTCAGGGACAGAACCCAGTAGTCCCAGATGGGTACATTCTCCAAATACCAGTCACAGTTGAAGAACAATCATCACAAACAACAAAAACAATCTACTTACAGCTACCAAGGATTCACATCATAGCACAGCACCCACCAACATCAGGATTCAGTCCACTCATAGTTGCACCAGTCAAAGAAAACAACAAACTACCAGAATTTGAACTAAATGACAACAACCTAATAGTTGCAATAAAGAGGCCAGCAAAAGAGACAAATGATATTGTGATAACTTCAATAGTGAGTGTTAAACTATTTAATGAACTAACAGGAGAAACAATCACACTCACTCCAGACCAGTACACAATCTATCAGCAAGTAATAGACAACACTCAAGCCCCAACCACACAAGAAGGCTGGCAGAACATCAAGTCACAACTCTCAGGTAACTGGCTCACCCTAAGTCAGTTCTTACAAGAAGATGCACAGTACAGAACATTCAAAGGTGGGCAGGACAATTACCTGGTATTATCACTTGACCTCTCAAAGGTAAGTGGATTAATACCCTCATACTATCAGCTAAAAGTTAGGATAGTTGGACAAGACCCATCCAACACTAACCTTGAGTATGATAGAGAAGTCTCAACAGAAATAAAACTCAAGAATTCAATAAATGGACAACCAGCAATCAAATTTACCTATCCAAATGATGGACAAACAATAACCCTCAACCTTGACAACCTCTTCACACAAGCATTCATAATGGCTGGAGGAAACTATTACTATGAGAACATGGAGACAGTACTACCAGCCCTCAAAGACACTCTTGACAGGACAAGACTATCAGTTAACCCAGAAGTTGTTGAAATAATATACAACCTGTTCAAAGACTGGTGGGCCAGAAAGAATTACAGGCCAGCACTTGACATAAACTCACAGACAATAAACAACATGGGTAATGACATAATAGACAACTGGTACTGGCAACTTGAAGGAAAGAACATTGAAAAGACCAAATTCCAGGATTATGAAGTATTCACAATGATTGAAAACACACAAAATACTAACTTCCCAGCAGAATTATACTTTGGACTCTATGATGTATTGTCAGACAACATAATAAAGAACTACCAGATATTTGAGTCAGCCATAATGGCTGATGAGAGCAAGAACTTAACAGTCTTCAACACTGACAATGGATATGGTAAGAAAGGAGTAATCAGACTAATAGTCACTGACATGAGTCCAGACCAGACACTAACAGTCAAACTTGTAGCAATACCAGAAAAAGTTATACAATATGTATCCTCAGCAGAAGGTAGAACAGCACAAGAAGTACTCTATTCAATAATCAAGAACCCAGACCAGGACATATTCCCAGTAATAACATTCAAACTGAGAATAATAACATCAACAAAACCAAGCATTGAGTATCCAAACAACAACCAAGTTGAAGTCACAATAGGAGACTTTGACAGAGTGTATGACTGGCAACAACTCATCCAAATAATAGGACAACCACAAAAACAAATAGATGACAACCTCCTCACACAATTAGAAAAACAAGCATACTATTATAGTTATGGAACAGACTCATACAATCATGGAACATATGTAAGAATATTTAACCCAGCAGGAGTAGCAGTCTATGTCAAAGTCACACCAATATACTCAGCAGTAAACCCAATAATCACACAATTATTCAAAGACTCAAATGGAATGACATTCTCACTAACCCCAGGAATAATCAGCAGGGACAAGTATGATGAATGGGTAACAGCATCAGAATTCAGGTACAAACTCCCACTTGAGTTATTCTACTTTGCACCATCAGATGTTGTGAAGTACAAGGTAGAACTCATAGATAAGAACACAGGTGAAGTGTATGATACAAAATACCTGACAGTAATTACCTACACAGCAACCTCACTATCAAACTCATTTGACATGATACAACCACAACAATATGACCACATAGATGTGTACAAACTTGCACAAGACACAATAAGCTTCACACCACAACAAACAGCAGGTTCAAAAGTCATGGCAGGAGACACAGTAGAAAAACCACTGTACTTCTGGACTTACATACAATTCAAGAAAGACATACAAGTCAAGGATGTAAAAGTTTACATAGACAACAACCCAGTTGAAGAGTATGGAATAAGAGCTTACAGTCAAACAACAGACCCAATAACTTACAAGCCAGGAATGGTGTTCCACCCAGAAATGGCATTAGGTGTGAAGCTCAAGATAGGTTCATTCACTTATGATACTACAGCAAAGAAAATAACAAACTTCAAGTATGACTACTCACTTGGAGAGCACACACTAACAGTCAAAGTAATAACAGGAGATGACAAAACAGTAACAAAAACAGTAACATTCAAACTATACAACTCAAATGGAAAAGTCTATTATGGAAAGATAATTTATCCAAAAATCTTCACAACCATAACACCAGCAGAATACTATAATAACAACCTCATAGTCAAATTTGACAACCTTGGAACAAACTTCACAGTCTCAACACTCAAAGTATTTGTCAACACAGAAGAAGTACAAGTAGACCCATCCCAAATAAAAGTCCTCCACTATGATGAAAAAACAGGCACAACATCAGAAACCACCCTCAACAACAACCCAACAATACACACAAATGACTTAATACTCATACCAATCCCATCAACCAAACTCACACCAAATGATGCAAACTCAATCAAGATAATGATAGACACAGGAGAAGGAGGATACTTAGAAGACAAAACAGTATTCTTCCTCTCAGACAAACACTACAGCCCACTCAAAATGATAAAATACCTCAATGTAGTCACAGGCAAATACTACAACACACACTACACAGACAAACTAATAATACTCTACACAGGAGCAAAAGACAAGTACAGTAAAGCAGAATTCAAAGTAGATGAAGCCCCAATCCCAGTAGAACCACTCAAACTAATCAGAAATGGACAAGCACAACCACTAACCAAAGACACAATAATACAGAATGGAGACATCCTAATATTCCAAATAAAAACACCAAAAGCCATACCAATAGGAATACACAAGTTCACATTCACACTGTATGCAGGCAAGAGCCAACTAACCACAATAGCCAGACCAAAAGTCTTCAACCAAGACTGGGGCAACATCATAGAACTTGAGATAACCAGTCCAAATGTTGAAGATAAAATACTCCACAACTACCCACTCATAATAACAGCAGTCAATGAAAAAGCACCATTCAAAATAGAATCATACACACTCAAAATAGATGGACAACAAGTCACACCACAAAAAGCAAAAGTTTATGGAGAAAACATAGAAGACATAGCACAAGGAACAGAAGTAAAGAATGCAGACACACTATACTTTGAAGTAGATGCATCCACACTCCAACCAGGAGCACACTCAATAGAAATAGACTTAACCACAAACACAAGCCAGACAATAACACTCAAAAAGAATGTATTCCTCTTTGACCCACTCACACCAACAAAAATAGTAACACTCAACCCAGTAGGAGACACCCCAGTCCTAATAACAGCACTATTTGCCCTTGGAGGCAACCTTGTCCTCAACCAGGACACAGCAGAAGTAATACTACCATACTATCCAATATCATTCACATGGGACAGAGGAGAATCCCCAATGAAGAACATAGTAATAGTCTGGAATGGAGAAGAACACAAACTTGGAGCAGGAATAACACAAATAATAATCAAGACAAGAGATGGTCAAATACTCAACTGGAACACAAACAAAGACTACAACATTCACTCAGGAGATGTGGTCACAGCATACTTAGTAGATGTGAATGACCCAACCCACTTCACAATCCCAGTCCTCAAACTTGATAGGACAACAAACTCATACTCAATACCAATACCCAACAGTCTTGAAATAAAAGTAGATGGAAAAACAGTAAAAGGCTCATTCAACCCCAACACAGGAGAAGTAGACCTGACAACACAAGAAACAATCAAGTACAGGACAGTAGAAAGAATCCAGTATGTTACTTATAAACTAATAAAGTATAAAGTCATCACAAAGAGGTTCATAGAGTATGTTGAGGACTGGTACATTTACACACCAGTCAAATACACATATATCTCATGGCATATTCCTAAACCAATCAATATGACAGGCAACTTCACTGACTACTGTGAAGAGCACCCAAGAGACCCACAATGTAGAATTAACTGGACTGATGGAGGCCCAATAGGCCCACTATGTCAACCAGAGTATGGAGAATGCTGTGCAATAAAAAGAGGAGAACTCAGTCCATCACAATTCAGCTTATCAGATTTAACAATGATACAATTCATAGGTTGTATATGTGACCAGTTCATGCCCTTTGGTGGTTGTGGATGCTGTCCTGAAGGTAAAATTATTGATAACAGTACAAACAGTACAGGTGGTGGAGGAGGGGGAGGAGGAGTAATAGGTGAGAAGACAGCATGTCTTGGTTCAATAGTAACACACATTCATAGAGTTACTGATTATATTATCACAAGTGAGGGAACAATATCATCAGGAGGTGATACAGCAATTCCAAACCCAGCAGGCTCAGGAGTCAAACAGAATGCAGGAGCAGGTTCATCAGCAACAATACTGGGGTTTGCTGGAGGAGTAGAACTCAAAGTAGCTGGACTGCCAACAATAGTCACAATAACAGATAAAGAAACTGGGAAGACAATGAATATATGGGTTAATGGTTCAGTAATATATGGTAATGGGTTGAACCCATACACAATAGTGAGTTATAATGCAGTAGAAGTCACACAGGATGGAATTCCAAACAGGCCAGAAAGTGTAACAGAAAGGTATAACTTACACAGTGCACTCCCAGCCCCACCATCAGGGGCAAATGTTACAATAAACTCATACACTACAATTGAATCCTACTTCATCAGCCAGTGTAAGTCAGGAGTTGATTACAAGATAAGAAAAGTCCTTGATTACACAGTGACCCTATTAGTTCCAGATGGGTATGAACTTTACAGAGAAGGAATACCCTACAATGACACTGAAGTCATCAAAACACTTGAAAAGAAGTGGGTATTCAACCCCAACAAGGGACTACCACTCCTCAAATTCCTCCCAATAATGGAGTACCCATCAGACAGAGTACCATACTGGATTTACCCAGAAGACTTTAATGTTGAGCACTTCATGATACCAATACAATTAACAATTTACAGTGTTAAACCAGAACAGATAACAGGAATCCATGTTTATATGGATGGTCAGGAATTGCCAGAATCAGCATACTTGCCAGTAATCATAGATTATGATAATGCCACCCTAACAACAAAAGTCATACCTTACAACAAGTGGAACAAAACAATAAGCCAGATTACTCAGATGTACATACTGTACATTCCAGACAAATTAGAAGTTGGTAAGCACAAAGTAACAGTAGTATTTGACACAGTAGATTATGGTCAGGTTGGAGTGAAGCAAGTATTCAATGTTAAACCAGCATTCCCCTGGAGTATATCAATAGTCTCACTGCCAAAGATTGTTTACAAGAACTTTGGCAATACAGTCCCAGTGTATGTCAGGAATTCAGGTATGGCATTCAGGTACAATGGTTTGGAAGTGTATGTTGATGGCAACAAACTCCCAGACCCAACAGTATACACAGTAGTTAATGACACACTCAAACAGATTCAAAAAGGGGATACAGTTCAATATAATTCAATGCTCAAATTTGACCTTGACATTTCATCACTATCAGTTGGAAAGCACAACATAACAGTTGTTGTAGACACAGGAATGGGAATTAAGGTAACATTCACCAAGCAAATCACTGTTGAAAACCAGATGAAGTACCTTGACATTGCAATAACCTCACCAAAAGACCATGACTTACTCCTAATGGACAAAGATGGGTACACCAACATTTATGTTGAAAACATTGGAGACTCAATTAAACTCAGTGGAGTAGCAGTCACAGTAAATGGAATGTTATTACCAGTTGAAAGTATTGAAAAAGTCACAACAAATGGACTTGAACAGGTTAACATTAATGATACTATTGACAGCCAGACAGTCCTCAAACTCAAGGTTAAAATACCAAAAGATAAAATACTAACATTCCAGGGTGTCACAAACACAATAGTAATGGTTGCATTACATGATGGTAATACTGGAAAGATTCTCAAAGACTCAAAGTATGCAATACTTGCAGACATAAACTCAATATCACAATACAAGATTAGCATTGCAACACCAACAAGCACATCACAAGTAGTGAAAGGCATGCCAATCCAGGTAATAGTCAAGAATGATGGGCAAGCATTCATACTTGACAGTGCTGATAACATTGCAGTAGCAATTGATGGTAATGTGGTCACACCAAATAATGTTGTAATCATTACAAAAGATGGTGAGGTTAAGCAGATAACAGAAGGAACAGTTGTCAATACTGGAGACATGATAAGGTTCAGCCTTGATTCATCAAACCTTGATGCTGGAACTCACACTCTCAAAGTAGGAATGTCAGTTAAGACAATAGGTGGGTCAAAGACAAGAGTTGTTGCAGGCAGTGACTTCACAGTAGTTGCACAAGTACACCAGTACATGTTTAGAATATCATCCCCAAGGGATGGTTCAGCAGTAGTTGGTGGTAGAAACATGAACATGGCTCTCCCAGTGTACCTCACAGTGACAGGAGAATCAATGAGCATAGCAACAATGACAGTGTATCTTGACAATAAACAAGTTACCCCAGAGAACATCAAGATTTCAAACACTAACAGCATAATTGACTTCACACCAGGTGCAACAGCAGAACACTACTCAATAATATCATTCTACATTCCACTGGAGTTCAAACTTGCAACAGGATTACACACACTAACAGTCAAGATTATAACAACTGATGGAATAACACTTTATGACAGGGTTATGTTTGGATACCTCAACCAGATTGACACTGATTACTTCAGAATACTTTCACCAGAGGATGGAGCAACCTACCTAATCCACCCACTCAAAACAACAAGTGTTGAATACTACACTCCAAAGATAAAATATGGAGACAGTGAAGAGACATTCAAGAGAGCACAGAACAGATTCCTCTATGGGGTTAAGGATACAAATACTCTAATAGCCAGTTTCAACCAGCTAATAGGACTGATTAATCAGTACCACATTGGAGGGTTTGAGAACCTTGCAATAAGGCAGATGATACAAAGCAACCCAGACAAGATTAGGCCATACATTCAAATGATTGAATGGGATGCTGATATTGAAAACATGAACATAGCATTACCACCAAGGACTGGTGTTGGGTGCTTCAAAGACATACTCACATTCACAATAGATAAGAGAAAACTTGATGAGGTTCAGTATGACCCAGATATTGTAATGAAATTCACAATACTTGATAAGAATGTCACATCATTAGGCCCAATTGCATTCATATTCTGGAAGGGACAGGATGGAAACCAGCACTCAACAGCATTACTACTTTACAAGGGGCTTGTCATACCAGAAGAAATAATCCCACAAGACTTCATATTACAGAAAACATCCAACAACATTTATTACAGAGTAGTAGTCCCAATATTCTATGGATTTGATTACTCAGGAAAAGATAAAATATACCACATAAGAGTTGATATTGTTAACAAGAAACTTGGAGTAGTACTTGACAGTAAGACATTCACACTTGACATCTCAGGTAAGAGATTCAAGCAACCAGTTGGTTTCAGGCTGGTCTATCCAATGTCAATTTACAGTGATTATTACAAGACCTCATACACTCCAATAACAGAATGGCAATCACAAGACTTACCAGTAATGATAGAATGGTATGACTACCTTTACAAGTTTGAACCAACAAAGAACAACTGGTTCATGGGACTCAACTGGATTGACAAGGATGGAGGACACTTACTTGGAATTGGAAGGGATAACAATGGATACTACTACAGGTATGACTCAAAGATAGCTTACACAACAGAATCAGACATTTCACAATACATTGAACAGATAATCAATGGAATGATTTACAATACTGAAAACAACCAACCAGCAAAGGGATTAATCTGGCTACCATCACTCCAGACATTCAAGACCAAACTTGGTCTCACAGATGATGAGTACAATGACCTTGTGAACAGAATTACAACAGAATCACACACAGTACAGGGAAGTGTTGGAACAGACTTTGTATTCATAGTTTACACTGCAACCCATGTTGCAGATGGGCAAGTACAGGAGTACAACTTTGCAGATGAATCACAAATAGTGTGGGGTACAAGAGAAATAGACCTCAGACTTGAACCAATAATCAAGGATAGTGATAATGATGGAATACCAGACTACATTATACCAATAGATAAACTACAACAGGCAATGCAGACACCAGTCTGGCAGAACACTGAATACTTCCAGAATGCTCAGAACTACTGTGGTGGCAACATTACAATGTGTATGGTGAATGGTTATGTACTTGACAAACTTGCTCACAAGCAGGTAGGATTCAAACTCATTAACTATGGTTCATACATATTCAAAGTTAATGACTTAAGAAAAGACCTCAAGTTCAGCCTCAGAGAGATTGACACTAACACTCAGTACAACAACCTACCAATATTCATAATAGGTGCACCAACATACATAGTCCCAAGGAGTTCAGCAGAAGTCTGGGTGATAATTGACAATGTGCCATCTGGAAAGTACCAGATTACAGCATCACTCAGTACAAATGCACAGAAATGGGATTGGTTAACACAATTCCAGCAAGTAACTGGAATACAGCTCACAAATGGGGACACTTCAACAACAGTAAACACTGGAACAATAAACATTCCAGTCAAAGGATGTGGTGACTCACAAGAAATGTGCCTCTACTATAACAGAATGGTTGAATTAATGATTCCATCAAATGGTCAAGAAATACCACTTGAACAGTACCACAACAGCATACCATTCAACTTCAAACTGTTCCTTGATGGACAATACCTGCTTGAGAAATTCACTCTCACACTCTACAAGGAGAGCAAAGGAGGCTCATTTGTGTTAAGATACTTTGACCCAGATGGTGGAGTAATCAGGACAGAAGAACTAATCCAGCAATCAATTGGAAACCCACAGTACATAATGACTGTAATACTCAACCAGACCAACTCAAATGTTGAGAAGTATATAACAAAGACAATTGATAGCAATGGCCAGGTTACTGAGACTGACCAACCAACAGAACTTGTTACCATATCACTCCCAGGCAACAGCCAGCAACCAGTAGTCAGTGATGGTGACTCAGTGTATGGTTCACTTGGAGTTCCAAACTTCCCAGAACAAAACATTGGTTTGAACACAGTATCAATAACAGTAGTGCTAAAGAGCATGTCAACAGGTGAAGAAGTAGTGCTCAAAGATGCTAATGCAGATGTTACCATAGGCAGGAAAGTCATTCCAAGGGACAACAAACTCAAGACTGCATCACCAACAAGGGATATAACAAACAGCCAGGTACCATTACAGGTTGTTGATACTTGTGTCAAAGCATTAGCACTCACACAAGAAGTTGATAGCAACTTACAGATTTACTCAAAAGAGAACAAAGACCAAATACTCAAAGCCCTTGGTACTGACTGTAACATTCCATTCACAGAAGATTATACAAACAAGAAATTAGAATTCATAGACTACTTACCAGTTGGTGAATTCAAAGTCATGTACAAGGTGTATGACCCAACCTGTAACTGTATCTACCAACTCAACCCAACTGCATGGGAACACTTGAGGCACCCAGTTGATTCAGGCATATCTGGCACCCAGACAGGAGGAGCACAAGGTGGCACACAGGGACAATCAGGAGCATCCATCTGGGGTATTGCAAGTGGAAACACAACTGAAGAAACAGTTGCAACAGTAGTTAATTCAGTGCCACTCAACACTGACAAGGATAAGACTTATACAATAGTGAATGCAGGTGGATATGCATGGTACATTAATCAGACAACAATAAAGATTGGATTTGGTTACACAAATGGAAACATTTACCTTGACAATGACCAGGCAGTCTACCAGATGGCTCACTATAATGCAGTCTGGGACAGGGCATCATGGTACATAATGTTTGTCAAGAAACCAGATGGTTCAGGATACATTAAAATAAAGTATCCAAAACTCAACAGTTATGGTTACTATTACATCACAATACCAGTTGACAACATGGCTGACTTACTTGGAATTAACAATAACCAGTTAGTTCCAATACAGGGTTCACTTTCAATAACACTACCATCAATGAAGTCACTAATATCAAAATTCAGTGACAATGAACAATATGGTTTAGTCCTAACACTCATATACAAGAAACTGCTAACAATAGACTCAACCAAACTTGCATTCTTCACATACACTGGAACACCACAGGGTGAGGATTACAATGAGTACTCAGTTAACATTGAGAGACCAGACAAAATATTATGGGTCACAAACATTGCAGATGCATCAACAGTCTACACTGATGGTTATTCAATGACAGTATCAATAACCAACCTTGGAAACTCCCCAATGAATATAACATCAATAGAAGTTGACTACTATGATTCAGAATTCACCACAACACCATACATAATCAAGCCAAACATCACAAACACAATCCTCACACCAAATGCAGGAAACCAGGAGACAATAACTCTTGACTTAAAGAGACTTTACATACACAAGACACTCAAGACAGGACAAGCACCTGAAGAATTAACATCAACAAAGATTGTTGTCAAGGCAACAGACAGTGATGGAAACACTTATGAGTACACAATATTTGACCCAACAATTAAATTCCAGCTTGATAATCAGATACAAGTAGTTTATCCAGCAACAACAACAGTTGATGGACTATACACTACAACAACAAGCACACTAACAGTCCCAATCAAGCTCAAGGTTATTTACCAAGAAGTAAACCCAGAAACAGGTGAAACAATCTACCCAACAATACACATAGACAGCATAACAGTCACACTCACATACCAGGGTACAAGCAAGACATTCACAAAGACCCTTAACAAAGATTACAAGTATGGTGATTACATAACATTCTGGGCATCATTCAATGGAGTCCCAGACACAACACTATCAGGAGCAATCATAAAACTGTCATTCAATGGAATATCACAGGTTGATAAATCATTATCAGGACTAACAATCTATCCATCAACAGGAATAACACTTGAAGACATACCCACAACACAATACTACACTGATGTAGTCTTTGGAACAACACAATTCAACCTAAAGAACCAACTCCACAACCAGATAATTAAAGAAACAGGAACAGTATCATCAGCATGGCAACTAAAGAACTATGTCATAGGATACACAATAACACTTGAAGATGGTACACAACTACTTAGCTTCAAGTACACAAGTGACAATGCAATCATAACATTCTATGGAACAGATGGCTCACAAACCTCATACACTCTAACTTACAAGACCAAACCACCAGTAATAGATGGAATGAACCCAGAAGACATTATAACATACACAGTTTATGGACTCAACTACCTCAATGCACAGAGCAAAGCAGACTACAACAATATAATCAATGAGTTAGTGACAACAGCATCAAGAATGAAAGACCATGTACCACAAATACAGTACTATGGACAATTCACATTCACAACCAGAACAGGAGGAGAAACAAAGACAATAACAGTCAACTCACTCAAAACACCACTCCTGCTCAAGGATTATGACCCAATCATAACCTACCCAACCAGCAACTCACTAATGTACATTCCAAAAGCAGTTGACCAATTCTCAATGATAATGTACAACCTTGGAGGCAAACCACTCACAATAGACTTAAGCACACTATCAGTAGCCTTAGGAAACATTGGGCTTGAAATCAAATATGTCAAAGATGCACAAGGAAACACCATAACAGCAAACAATGGAGAACTCACAGGAACAATCACACTCTCAGAAATAGGAGGGGACAACCCATACATGATAATAAGAGTATCAACAAAGAATGTAAATGATGGATTATACAACCTCAACCTCAACTTTGACACAACAGACAATAACAACTTCTACCTACAAGTACAGAACTTACAGATACAAAAAGTTGATGAAATGAACATATTTGAACCAGAATGGAACACCATAACAAGTGAATACACATCACAATATGGCAATGACTACATAACACTACCACTAACATACCCACCAGAAACATATGGTACAATAGGGGACATACAGTGGAAGAACAGCACAGACAACACAATATACTTCCTCACAAGCCTACAGAGGATATACCCAGTAGTTGAACCATCAGCAACAGAATGTACAGCAACACCATGCCTCAGTGGACAAGAACTTGAGGGAGTACTAATTAACAGCCTCAAGAGTCATGGAGACATACTCTCACAAGGAGACACCCTTGGAGTCATGATTGATAAGAGCAAGACAATATCAGTTAATGGACAATCAATACCATACTCAGACTTCTTCAAAGGAATCAACAAACTAAGACTATACTACACCAATCCAAACTCAGAATACAACAACATGATAGTCTTCACAGAATACTTCCTCTGGGATGGCAATACAGTACTCTGGCTCCACTTCAAGTTCAATGGCTGGTACTTTGACAACTTCAACTGGAGAATACCAATAGAAGTAGACCCCAATGCAAACATAACACAAACACTTGTAGGATACACAATCAAAATAGTCCTCAACACCCAAGGAAATGAAGAATTACAGCACAGCCTTGAAGACCTTGTGGACACTGATGGGGATGGAGTTCCAGACACACCAGCATGGAAAACCAAACAAGTTGGAATAAGGATAACATGGATTGCACCAAACTTTGATGACATAAATGGAGATGGACAGAAAGAGACTGGAGAAGCAGAAGTACCATTCTACATTGAAAACTATGATGGTACAAATGCAATCATATATATCAAAGTACCAATAATATCACCAGAATACATTGGAAAGAGAATACTCAACATTTATTACTATGGAGCACCATACAATGGGTGAAAAGCACTCCAAACCTTTTTCTTTTCTTTCCACTCCTGTAAGGTAGGATTCTCACTATATAAATAT
>Ga0256831_1000591_pt1 | contig 18841 bp, 18 predicted proteins | sample 132544metaG_FD_189087 | JGI IMG/M metagenome (GOLD analysis project Ga0256831, IMG submission 189087) | Hydrothermal vent microbial communities from Lau Basin, Pacific Ocean - 132-544 | ecosystem: Environmental > Aquatic > Marine > Hydrothermal vents | place: Pacific Ocean: Lau Basin | collected... | reverse complement strand
CAAATACCGTATCCATTGGCCGTGCTCCTTGCTGAAGACGCCGTGAATCCATCCATGGAGGCTTTTCGGCAGCGTCCCTGCTGCCGAAACTTCATCAAGGAGCACGGCCAATGGATACTCAGAGGTTATAAATTTCAAGTTGAACATATTTTAACCAAAGTATGATCCGGTCCTGAGACTTATATGATCATGCAGTTTGTCGATAATGTAGGTGAAAGAATATAATGCCATAATAACTTGATTATAGAACTTGGTTTTTGGACATCAAAAAAACTGCATTGAAAAAGGGAAGCCCTGAGCTATTACTCTGAATTATTGAAAGGCGCTGTGTTTAAAAAATCCATATTATACACTTTCTGATCTGTAGTGATTAATTCCAGAAATAGATTTAAAAAACCACTTTGAAATCTTAGGGTATTTTGATGCTAAACTCCAATATTTATTTCTCATAAAGCGAATAACAACATTTTTTGTTGCTAACATTCTATAATCAAAATCGGTAAAAAATAAAGTTCTTTTTGCCTGTCTCTCCAGATGTTTTTTGGCATAAGCTTCATTTCGGTCTAAGCATTTTGATAACATAACTGCATCTGCTATAGCAAGGTTCAAACCTTGTCCTCCTACGGGAGATTGAACATGCGCGGCATCCCCAATTAACCAAACACTATCTTTCTTTGTATTATTTACCCTTTTAAGTGATACTTTAAATTCTCTTGAATAATTAAATATTGAATCAGGAAATTTCTCTTTAAGTTTACTTTCTATGTTGGGAGCATTTAATATACCCTGAACTATTCCACTCTCAGGGTTTGATAAAAACAATCCAATACCCTCAGAACTTAAAAACAGTTTTGCTTGTACAGACTCATTCCATGAGTTAGTTTTAATTTCTGCAACAGACCATATCTCTGGATAGGTTTTGCCATTAAATTTAAAACTGGCTAATTCTCGGACTTTGCTATGTGCTCCATCAGCTCCAATTACTCTTTTAAATTTCTCTTTTGATAAATTTTCGTTTGATATGATTTCTGCATGTGCAAATGACTTCTGGTTATCAATCTTTTGAATAAATGTATCATATTGAACAAAAACGCCTTTCATATTTAATTCATTCTCAATTAATTTTTCAAGTTTTAATTGAGGATAAAGATAAGCAGGTGGTTCAGTGTTTAATAAAGGAATTTTTAAATCAGAAATAAGCTCATTATCTTCATAAAACTCAAATCGACTCATTGGAGTCATTGATTCTGTAATAGAATCAGGCAAGCCAAGCTCTACTAATGCTTTTATTGTTCCTAGCGAAACGCCCGTTGCTTTGCTAATAGAACCTCTGGTTGTGCGCTTATCAATTATTACTACACGCTTTCCTGACTTCACCAATGATAAAGCACAGATCATACCACTAGGGCCAGCTCCGACAATAAGGGTTTTATTGTTTTTCATAGGTAAATATTCTTTTATATACAGCTATAAATGCTCTCAGTCCTATTTCTTTAATAAAGGCTGTTTTAAACGAGCAAGAAAACCTTTATGACCTGGAACATTATGTTGCAGATGGCGATAAACCTGTACCTTAACAATATCAGTTATCAGGGCCGAAGTAATAGAATAACCCCAGATAAGTGCTATTTCAGGCCAGGTAATCGGAGCAATCAAACCAAAACCATAGGCAGCTAGAATGGTGGCTGCTACTTTGGTAATGATTGTGGACCAGATCATAACAGGAGCCGGCCAGGGCCGCTTCCACATATAATCTTTACTGCGTGCTACAAACAGAACCAGATGTCCGGCAACAGCCATTTTTAAAAATACATAAGTCTGGATATGGGTAGTATCAAGCTTCATAACATCCATAGCCAGTAACAGCATACCGAAACTGCCGATAACCCCGACTATACCCATAGCTGTGGCCACCGTAATGACCTGGCGCATATTCCAGCGTACAGGATTTTTTTCCAGCCCGGTATGATCATAAGCAATGGCCATAATAGGAATATCATTAAAGAAAGCTAGCAGAATAATCATAATGGCGGTAATGGGATAAAAATCAAAAAGGATCATGGTTGCCACTACAAAAAGCATAATTCGAATGGTTTCACAGATACGATAAATGGCATAAGCATTCATTCGCTCAAAAATACGCCGAGCTTCTTCAATGGCATTAATAATCACTGACAGACCGGGAGCGGTCAGCACCAGATCGGCCGCAGCACGTGCCGCATCAGTTGCACCGCTTACTGCAATACCCACATCCGCCTGTTTTAAAGCAGGAGCATCATTAACGCCATCCCCTGTCATTCCTGTAATGTGGTTTCTTGCCTGCAGCAGTTTAACAATTCCGAACTTATGTTCTGGAAACACTTCTGCAAAACCGTCACTCTTTTCAACACGTTCTCCATCAGAATCATCTCTTGGGCCGTCCTTATCAAGAGAAAGAGTACCTGCAGGTAAAATATTGGTACCCAGTCCCAGTTTTCTGGCTATCTGTTTGGCAATAGAGAGATTATCTCCCGTAACCATTTTCATATTCACGCCGTAATCACGGGCATTGGCAATGGTTTCGGCAGAATCTTCCCGTGGAGGATCGAACAGGGAAAGAATGCCCAGAAATTCCCATTCTCTGGAATCCGGATCTTTTCTTGCTACACCCAGTGCCCGATAACCTTCTTTAGCAAAGGCATCAACAACCTCTTCTGCCCGCTGCATTTCTTCGTCAGTCAGATCAGACATCTGCATGATTACCTGGGGAGCTCCTTTAGTAACCTTAAAGGTGTTTCCCTGGGAATCTGTTATTTCTGCCTCTGTCCTCTTGTGTACGGGGTCAAAGGGTACGAAGTTATTTTGAGTATAAGTGTGTAGATTTTCCTGATCCTTCAGAGCATTCAGGACAGCTTCATCAATGGCATCCTTATCCTCAGCCTTGGAAGCAAGGGAAGCTATAAGCAGAACCTCCTGCTCATTTTGGGCTTTAAATACTTCAATATTACCCATTGTTAAGCGGTTCTGTGTCAGAGTTCCTGTTTTGTCTGAACAAAGCACGTCCATGCTGGCCATTTCTTCAATGGATTCCAGACGGGTCACAATGGCTTTATGTTTTGACAAAACCGCAGCACCAACCGCCATGGTCATGGACAGTACTGCTGGCATAGCAACGGGAATAGAAGCAACGGTAAGGATAAGTGCGAACTGAACCAGTTCCAGCCAGGGGGCATCCCGGTGTAACTGGAACAGTATTAAAATAACGACCAGTGCAAGACTGACATAGATCAGGTAATCACCAATAGTTAATACAGCCTTCTGAAAGTGGGAAACAGTTTTTGCCTGTTCCACAAGGTTGGCTGTCTGGCCAAACTTTGTCTGGGCTCCAGTAGCCGTGACTTCTGCCACAACCTCACCCTGCTTGACTATAGTACCGGAAAAGGCTTCATCGCCAACCTGTTTGGATACCGGCAGGGATTCACCGGTCAGTGCCGATTGATCGACACTGAGATAATCACCTTCAATAAGCTTAACATCTGCTGGGATCACGTCCCCTAAGCGGAGCCGGATAATATCACCGGGTACCAGCTGTTTAGCATCGATTTCCTGCCAGACTCCATCACGTAATGCCCGTGCTTTTAGTGCCAGTTGTTTTTTTAAGGCTTCAACGGCATTACCGGCAGTATATTCCTGCCAGAAGCCCACCCCGGCATTAAAAATCAATAAGGCCAGGATAATAAAAAAGTCAGGCCAGTGCTGTACCACAGCAGACAGAATAGCCGCCACTTCAATCATCCAGGGGATCGGTCCCCAGAAATACCCGAGAAGTTTAAATAAAGGTGAAACCTTTTTCTCTTCTAATGCATTGTATCCATATTTTTCCAGACGCTCCTTTACTTGTGCAGAACTCAGTCCCTGAACTTTGGTATTAGTATCTGTCATTGGCTTTATCCTGTTTGAATGTGTATTACTGATGCAGCTCGGGTCTTTTGAATTTATTATTGCCCGTAGAATACAGACTGTATTTGTGAATCATGTTACTTTACCGGGGCTATAACTAAAAGACTAAGAGAGCTTCTGCAAGTTCCGTCTTAATTTATAAAATCTGCTATTATCTTGATCCAGGTTCATGTTCCTTAGATAAATCCAATATACTATGTTGAACAGTATGACTCAATTAAATTTCCTGTTAGAAACTTAATAATCCATAGATATTACTTAAGGATTTTATTTTGGCTGATTTTACCCCGGATTTCCTTAATTTTCTGTTAACTATTATTTTCAGTTTTCTTATTGGACTGGAAATAAAAACGTACAATCTGCAGTATGTAGAAGAACAGGGGCAGATTTTTTTCGGTACCACCCGAACCTTTACCTTTGTCGGTATACTGGGCTACCTGTTTTATAAAATTGATCCCAGTCACCTTATTATCTATGGACTGGGTTTTATTGGTCTGACAGTTTTTTATGCCCTGGTTTATTACCGGAATCTACAAAAAGAAAAGTATAGTATCCTGCCTTTTCTGATTTTACAGCTGGTATACAGCCTGGGAGCAATTTCCAGTCTTTATCCATTCTGGATGCCGGCCTTTATTTTTGTTTTAACAGTATTCATACTTAATCAGAAGAATGCCTTTCGTAAGATTTCTGAACGGGTCAATGTCTATGAGTTTGAAACATTCAGTAAGATGATCCTGCTCTCTGCAGTTATTTTACCCTTATTACCCAAAACACATATTATCCCCTATATTCCTCTGTCACCCTTTAAAATCTGGTTTGCAGTGGTCGTTATATCGGCCATTTCCTATGGCGGTTATATCATGCAGAAATATCTGTTTCCATCTAAAGGCTTTTTTCTGACGGGCCTGATTGGTGGAACTTATTCATCAACCGCAACCACTATTGTACTGTCTAGAAAACTCAAGGAAGCCGGCCATTATAGTGCAGAAATTTCTGCCGGTATTGTTATTGCTACATCGGTTATGTTTCTGAGGATTATTGTTATTGCTTTTGTCTTTAATGCTCAGATAGGTAAAATGATTTTAATACCGTTTATAACACTTTCTTTTTTCAGCCTGTTATTCAGTCTCTGGTTTTTAAGGGAAAAGAAAAATCACAGCCGTTCTCAGTCCATGTCAGATACTAATCCGCTTGAGCTGGGAACGGCCTTTGCTTTTACCCTGTTATTTATTATTATGATTGTACTTACCCAGTTTATAACGGCGCATTATGGCAATGCCGGTTTGCAGGTGTTTTCATTTATAGCGGGATTTACTGATATTGACCCATTTATCCTCTCTGTCCTGACCGGTAAATACAATATTACCCAGACAGAAATCATCAGTGCAGTTATGATTGCCTCTGGCAGTAATAATCTGATGAAAGCCGGTTACGCACTGTATTTTGGGGGTATTAGAAACGCCCTGGCATCAGCTGGCGCACTGATTATCCTGGGTGGAATAATGATTGGCTGGGCATTGCTTTAAGGTTAGACGACCACATAGTTGTTATAGCTAAGAAAAATTCAAATAACAAATAAACAGTGTAAAACTCATCTACACATAGACATACACATACACATCTACACTACCTGACTTAGCTTAAGTTAATATTAAGATTTCTGCTAGTTCCATCGAATATTTCGATTGTAACTATCGTTTTTATTTGTTTTACTAAATTAGTATTTTGTAATATCCTGTTTTGCATCGTAGAAATACAAACAATCATTATTAAAAATACCTGACGAAAGCCAGGATAAAAGGAGAGTTAATATGGAAAACACAAACGAACAACAGGTCAGTCAATTTCCCCGTTTAAATGAACCGGCACCCGCATTCAGTGCTGTTACTACGCATGGTTTAAAAACCAACCAGGATTATCTGGGTAAATGGCTGGTACTGTTTTCACATCCGGCAGATTTTACGCCGGTATGTACCACCGAATTTATTGCCTTTGCAAAGCGGGCGGATGAGTTTAAGGCCATTAATACGGAACTTTTAGGACTGTCCATCGATAGTCACTATTCACATCTGGCCTGGACTCGGAATATTAAGGAAAAATTTGATATTGATATTCCATTTCCTATTATTGCGGATCTGGACATGAAGGTCGCTAAAAGCTATGGCATGATCCATCCAGGTGCCGCCGATACTTCTGCAGTACGTGCTACCTTTATTATTGATGATAAGGGGGTTTTACGTGCCATGGTGTATTACCCAATGAGTAACGGCCGTTCAATTGATGAATTTGTTCGCCTGGTTAAAGCCCTGCAGACCTCTGATGCCAATGGCGTCGCAACCCCGGAAAACTGGCAGCCTGGTGATAAGGTTATTGTACCTCCACCGGCAACAACGGAGGATGCTGAAGCCCGTCTTAAGGAAGGTTATGAATGTACAGACTGGTATTTCTGTAAAAAGGAATTATAGTCGGAAAAATCGTAAGCTATTAAAAAGTCTGCTCTTTAATTAAAATAAAGAGCGGACTTTTTAACTGTATTAAGATTCAACTTCTTCAACAGGCTTGGGTAATCCTGCCAGTTTACTTAACATCTGTATAGGGCCGTGTGGAAACAGTTCATATAAAAATTCTTTATATTCTTCCTGATCACGAAAACTTTTTCCTTTTACTTTACCCAGGGTTTTAAGCAGTTTATGCATAGTTGGATGCATCATATGATCTTCATAATACTCTCTAAAGTATTCAATTAGACCACGAGCCGTTTCATTAACTGGCCGGTGCCCTGCTGCTTCGTGTTGTTTAATCAATGCTTCACAAACTTCTTCATTCCAGTCATCTGGATTAAGCAGATAACCTTCCTCGTCTGTTTCAATGATTTTACCATTAACTTCAATACTCATTTTAGACCTCCTGTTTATTTATTTCTAATTTTTAAATCGGGTCATAATATTAAATTTCAAGCCTTTTAATATCCTGTTTCCTAGTGTTATTTATTTAACTTCATATGGCAGTGATACTTATCACAGTAAAGACAGATTGATTACACTATTATGATCAGTTATGGAACATCAAGCATTTATACAGGCATTTTTTAAATCACTAAAAGGCTTTTTATTTAACCTGCCTTTACTGGTGAGTGTTATTCTCCTGACAGGATTATTTGAAGTATTTATTACTCCACAAATGCTTTCCTCATTATTTAGCGGGAATGCATTCCTTGACACCCTTACAGGGACCATTGTAGGTGGTGCATCAGTTGGGCAGCCTTTTGTCAGTTATCTGATTGGCGGTGAACTGCTTGATGACGGTTTGAGTTTTTATGCGGTTACGGCCTTTATTCTTTCTTGGGTGACTCTGGGGATTGTCCAGTTGCCTTATGAATACAGTCTTTTTGGTGCTCGGTTTACTCTGACACGTAATCTGCTGGCTTTTATTTTTGCCCTGCTGATTGCAATTGCTACGGTACAGTCTCTGGTATGGTTTAAATGAAAAAAACATCCAGAAAGAATCGAAAACCAAAAATCGGGGGACAGATACTTTTTCCTGTTGTTAGTTTAATTTATCTTCTGCTGTATAACTCTGCGCCAGAAAAAACCCTTGAAGCCCTGAATAAGAGCCTATCAATATTAACACACCTACTGCCGGTATTTATTACTGTAATTGTAATAATGGGCCTGATTACAGCACTGTTACAGGTAAAAAAAATGGGCGGGTTACTGGGTAAACAAAGTGGCATTAAAGGCTGGAGTATAGCTATTATCGGAGGCATCTTAAGTCATGGCTCTGCACTAATCTGGTACCAGATGCTGGCAGATTTAAGAGATCATAAAGTTCGGGACAGCCTGATTGTTACCTTTTTATATACCCGGGCCATTAAACTGCCCTGGCTGCCCTTAATGATCAGTTATTTTGGTTTTACTTTTACGCTACTATTAACGGTCTATATAATTATTGGGGCCATTATTCAGGGTATAATTGTGGATAAAATGTCATCAGGCAAACATTTATAATCACTTTTAGCAATATTCTATAACAAAGCGGTTTGAGGTAAACAAAATGATTAATGCTCTGACAATTACCCAGTTAGTTGAAAATACAGCAGCCGGTCCAGGATTACTGGGTGAACATGGCAATGCTTTTTTTATTGAAGCCGATGATTACTGTCTGTTATTTGATACTGGCCAAGGCCTGTCACTTAAACATAATGTCAGTCAGTTGAATTTGCCGTTTGACAGGCTTGAGTCGATAGTTATCAGTCATGGGCATTATGATCATATGGGTGGATTGCTGCCAGCACTAGAAATAACGGGGCCAGTTGATGTTTTTCTGCATCCAGATGCATTAAAACCTAAATATAATCAAACTGGACGAGATATAGGCATTTCCGAAATCAATACAGAGCAACTAGAGTCGTTTACTCGAAATATTATTGAAACAAATGAACCTACAGAAATCAGTAGTGGAATCTATGTTACAGGTGAAATTCCACGTGTTCATTCTGTAGAAAATACCGGCGGTACTTTTTATAACAATCCTGAAATGACTCACACAGATTTACTGCTGGACGATCAGGCTCTGTATATTGAAACCCCCCAGGGTATTGTGGTGCTATTGGGATGCGGGCATTCCGGTGTTATTAATACCCTGGACTATATTAAGAAAATCAGCGGCAAGCCAATACAGGCCGTCATTGGCGGAATGCACCTGCTCAATGCAACTGATGAACGTCTGAAATTTACTGCTGAAGCTTTACAGAAATACCAGATCCCCTATCTTGCACCTAATCACTGTACGGGCATCAATGCTATTTGTTATTTTAAACAACAAATGGATAAAAATATTTTTGCATCCAGTACTGGAACCAGGCATCGTTTTTAGGTTCTTAAAAAAACGAAAAATTATGCCTTTGCAAAAATCTGTTCAAGCTGTCCTAGATCCTGTTCCAGTAACTGCGGATCGTCATCTCGTATAGCCAGAAATGGTACTGAAATATGACGTTTATTCAACTCCCTTACCAGCTCTTTGATAAATACCCCGGATGGTAAGGCGCTGTTATCAGTTAAATGTACTGCACAACCTGGACTTTCAGGATTTCCCCCTAAAACAGCCAGGAAGTCAGCACCCTGCTGGCAAAGTGCTTCAGCCCTATCTACCACATCCATACTGAGTTGCGAACAATGCTCTCTGCCCTTAATAGTATCAAGCGCCTCTCGAATAGAGGTTCCTGCTGGACGTGTTCGATAAAAACCCAGACAGGCTATTTCCGGGCAGGGCATTTGTAAAATGCCTATATTATATTTTTGACAAAGTTCTAATACCGGTCGGTTGAATGCTGGAAATTTAGCAGCCCCCCTATCACGACTGTTCTGATTTAAAATACAGTCAATGACTGCGACAAAGCGATAAGCCCGATTATCCTGTTTTTTCTGCAGTTTTTTCAGCAACGGAACTTTAGTCCATATTTGCTTAACAGGCTCATAGATCATATATTTTAATTACTATTACAGAAAAGACAGATAACTTTAAATAGCTTTTTACCTGCTAAAACGAAGTTAAGCTCGGTGGGCAGCAGAGTTAGCCTGATATAAGAATTCATCTAACAGCGAATCTGCATCTAATAAATGAGTTTCCAGCCAGTTTCTTAACCAGTGCATGTATTCCTCGCCAAATGGGGTATGCCCTTTTTTTAACTGTTCATGTACAGAAAGAAGCTGTTCCAGCAATCGTTCGTGTTCTTTTTTATGTTCATTAAAATCTGGATAATGATATTCTTTCATCAGTTTTTCTTCGTTTTTAAACTCATCTTTTGCAAGGCTGACAAAAGCATCAAGATGTTGATTAACCTGACTTACAGAATGACCATCCATAACACATTTATCGAGCGTCTCAATTAAAGTCATTAACTTCTGATGATCATTTTCTAATAGTGGATGCATCATTATGCTCCTGTTTAAGATAGACTACAGAGGTCGAGTTGTTAACTGTATATTATAAGCTCCTTTTATTAACATACTCTTTTGAATTAAACATGTAAAGTATATGGTTATTTAAACTGTGATGAATAATGGGCTATTAAATAGTGATACCATGTTGCAATAACCAGCTGCGATCCAGTTCCCAGCGTACTTTATCTATTTCATCATCATTAATAACGGTTATACGGGCCAGATTTTGTACCGTAGCCAGTTTCTTTTGAGCTTTCTGGAATTCCGGAGACTGTGTTGACAGGCCTTTGACCTGTGGAAAAAGAATACCAAGAATCCTGGCCACTGGAACATCTGTAGAACGCGGGGTACTCATGACAGCGGTTCTGTTATCAATTCGAATAACTTTAAAATGATAGGGGAACTCTTTAATACTACGGATTGAACTTAACTGTTCATTTAGCTCACTGACTTTAGGACTTTCATATAAAAAGACTACCGCCAGTGTCAGAGTAAAAACGCCCAGAATTAATGCATATATTTTTGTACCACGATCCATTATTTATCCCATTCATTAATAACAATTTTTGTTATAGCCCTCCTACCAGGCAGCTTTATCGGTATTGGCGCAGGTAAAACCATTCAAAAAATCGTTTTAACCAGTGGAAAAATCTCATACGCGGTAAAATCAGATTAAGTTTACTATTTCTAAATACCAGCATGCCTGAATTCTGGCTGTCAATAATACACATCAGTTCAATCCTGAAAGTATGGGAAGCCGGTTTATTATTAAATTCTTCAAGCAGATTTTTAGCTGCAGTCTCAGCCTGCAAATCGGCCATATGTGCCTGTTTGGGCATCCAGCCTGGTCCAGGGAAACTACCGGAATCTCCGGCAACATAGACCTTATCAGAGCCTTCAACCTGGCAATGGCTGTTAGCCTTGAGCATTCCCCCTTCAGAACGGGGTAACTGGGTATTATTAAACCAGCTGTTGCCGGTCATACCAGGCATAAAGATGATCAGGTCGGCATCAAACTCACCGCCTTCAGTTATGACACTATGATCTGTAAACTGCTTCATTTTATGACCCAGATGGGTTTCTATATCACGTTTTTTCATTTCCTTAAGCAGACCATCAACGGCCTTGGGCCCCAGTCTCTGTCCTGGATTTTCTGACGGAGTAAAGAAAACAAGTTTAAATTTATCCCGCCTGCCCTCTTTACGCAGTTGACAGTCAATGCCAAATAAAAATTCAAACATGGGACCACCGCGCATGGCACTGGGTTCCTTGGGATTGCCCGAAAAACCAAAGGCTATGGTGCCGCCCTGCATGGCTTTAAGACGATCTCTGATCTTTACGGTAGCCGGAATTCCTTCACAGGGAGTAATGGCATTATCAATACCCGGTAACTTTTTTATAAACTGTCCACCGGAACAGATCAATAAAGCATCATTTTCTATATCACCCTGAGTGGTTTGCAGGGTCCGGCCATTATTGCTTAAGCCAGTTGCTTCAGCTGCAATATGCTTAACCTGCATGCGTTGAAAATAATTACTCAGATCAATAGTCAGATCTTTGGGTTGCCTTAATTCACAGGGGATCCAGATAGTTCCCGGCAGGTAATGAAACTCGGCTCTAGGAGAAACAACAGTAATATCCAGTTCCATGGAAGACTTGCGCAGAGTTTTTATGGCAGTTAGGGCAGCAAAACCACTGCCTACAATGGTTACTTTTTTCATTAATACTATTTCCGGTAAAGTTTGATTATCGATTATAGTGATTATATATCCAGACCAGTCAATCTGATGTAACCTGTATCACTAATCAGGCTTTTTGGCTTATTTACCACCCTTAACAAACAATGATAATTGTGGTTTTTCGACGGGTGCTTTAATAGAAAACTGCTGCAGCTCCTTTTTACCCAGAATCTCTCCCAGGGCAAAACGGGAGACAAACTGAATATAATCCCTGTTCAGTTTACGGGGTGTATACATCAAAACATTCTGCATAGGCCGGTCTTCATACAGAACATCTTTTATGTCCGGATTAAAGGCCCTATTTCTGCTGATTTTCAGAATTTTACCCAGATTAAGTCCACTACCATCAGCAAAAACAAGCAAATGTGGATACAGATGTTGTTCCGGATCAGGTTCTGGAAAATCAATAATGGCTATTAATTTATGAGGTTTCCCGGTCATGGAAAAAGTCAGGCGCTGGTTACTTTCAAGCAGGGGTACCAGGTATATTTCTTCCCCAATGGCGTCATATAGCCTGGATAACTGCTGAAAATATTCAACCGGGGGCCATAACTTCCCCCTGTACTCATTTTTATTAATCATATAGCCTGTTATTAATTATCATCCAGCAATAAAGCCGTTCCACTGGGTTTATTGCGAACATTTCTGACTTTTGACAGTGTTTTTAAATTACTGTCCTTAACTGATAATAATTTATCTGACTGTATCCGGTTAAGTACGACTTCCACCAGTGTTGTGGTATTAGGATAAAGAAAACTGATACCTACTGTTTTATTTTGACCATCATAAACAATAAAAAAGGATTTTTCATAACGGATATTGCTTATAGATGAAACCGCTTCAATATCAAAAACCAGCATCAGCTTACGTTTTTTTAATTGATTAAACATACGCCGGGTATTGGTATAATTAAGCATTAATACCCGGCATGAATCATCCGCTGAGTGTTTATAAAATTTATTTTCATATTTATTAAACTGTTCAGTTAAATCCCGTATAGTATTGCCCTGCTGGTCACGTACATAAAAATCTATATAATAATCATCTACAGCCAGCCCGGTATCATCACGTACCTTGAAAAAAAACTGCTGGTATTTTTTCTTATAGTTTCTTTTGGATGCCTTATAATTTTTTTCAGAGACACTAGAAAACTCACTGAACAACTGCTTGTAATCTTCCAGAGAATCCACATTCAGAGCTTTTAAAATCAGGTTTTTCGGACCTGTTTGAGCTTTAAAATCAGGATGTTTTACATCCAGAATGGAGCCATGGTTTAAACCTTTAAATACCGCAAAAGGTATAGCTGAAAACTTTATTTCTTCACGCCAGGTAATATGGGCGGGTTTATTGGTTTTGTTAAAAAACACCTTGCATTTGCGGGTATTAAGAGAAGTACCGCATATTCTGACGGTACCATCCGTACCGGCCTTTTTTCTGGCTTTTACGAATTTGGCCTGCAGCTCATCGGCATAATTGTAGCCTGCGGCAAAAACAAAGGGCAGGCAGGTATTATCCAGATTGCCATCTTTATCAGCAGAAAAATAATCTTCAGTGTGCAGGTCTATTTCTGATAAATTCCACTGAAACGGACTGGCGGGTTCCAGTCCCTGCAGTACATGCTTGCCGGATTCGAGAAAATCTTCTTTGTGCGAATAGCTGTTAAAGAAAGTAGAACGGAATTTGCCCAGAAAAGACTGGCCCATTTTTGCCAGATCTGAACCAAAGTTAGCCGGAGCCAGCATTAACAGACGTTTTACGGGACAATCCAGTTTGAGCCCCTGCTCACGTTGACGGGTTCGCCTTAATACCAGCCAGGCTCTGACAACAAGAGCACCGGTACTGTGACAGACCACATTAATGCGCTCTGTTTTATTAAATAACCGGTTGTAATCCACCTCAAGTTTATCAGCAAAGTCTTTAAAGGTCGCTTCATCATCCATACTGGCATAATCAAGAAAGAATACATTGGCTTTTTTAAAACCGCCTTCCCTGACAAAAAAATCACGCAATTTCTTAAAACTTTGCGGTCCGTCTGAATAACCATGAATAATTAAGAGTTTCTCATCCTTTTTAACACTCATAAAAGTTCTCCTTGATTGTGCGGCAGCTGCTAAATTTTCCCTCACCCTGGTCCTCTCCCGGTGAGAGAGGGGATATTCTTCTAATTTATGCTTTATGAGTATAATAGTCAATTAAGCGCAATTTTATGGTGCTTAATAAATCATTTGTTGTGCCGTTATTTGAAGCTTTAAAACACAGTAAATTCAGGGATTGAGCTAATTCCTGTAAAGAATTATCCTGTACCGGTTCAGCCCATTCAGATAAGGTTCTGCTGCCGGAAGTCTGCAATAATAATTCTCTGAGTTGATCTGCAGAACTGCAGGCCTCAATATCACGAATAAAGGCGATGCGCTTTTGCCGGGACTTAAACCTTTTATGCAGATAGAACACTACAGCAGCAATCAGCAGCAATAACAGACTGAATAATAGATATTGAGCAAATGCCGGAATATACCAAAGAGACGGAAGTTGAACCTGTGTCTGTTTTAACAGGCCCTGTTCGGGATCAAAATAATCAATACTAATGTGCGTGTTTTTTAAAGGTGTTGTCCAGCTCGGCACAGCAACATGCCAGCTCTGTACGGATCGTTTTCCTGTATCAGTCAACTGTTCCTTGGCAACAAACCTGACACGATCCGGCGTTGTCTGAGCAATTTTGGCCAGGCGGCTGCGGATACCGTATATTTCTTCTCCCGGATAGTCATCACTATTTATTGATAACTGCCAGAAAGGCTGGCTATTGACCAGTTCCAGTTTGCTGCTTACAGTAACCTGTGCCACAGGAACGGTAGCTGGAATATAGGCCGGTACCGGTTTGATAGCGATATAAATAACAGGAAGATAAAAACGCCAGCGTCCCCTGCTGCCCCGTTGTATAACAGATGGAGCATGGAGGCTCAAATGGCCATAGTTCTGAGCTTTTAACTGCCAGTTAACCCGAACGGATTTAATACCATTTTTATACTGACTTTCCTGCCAGCTGTGCAGCACACTAAAACCGGGAAAACGGGCTTCTTCTGTTTTAACCTGGTTATTCTCTGTCATCAGGTTCTGTACAATACTGATAATAATGGTATCCCCCTGCCAAATCGCTTTAGGCGGCGGGTCCCAGTGAGGTGCGCCATTAATATTATTACGTATCAACGGACGTACATTAATATCAACAGGCCGGGCTATGGCACCGCCCTGAGCAATAGCATGCAGGGTTTTAATACCTGTTGTTTCTGGATATAAACGTAGATACTGAATGGTTTTTATATACCCTCCAGGAAGGTTTTCACTATCTCTGGACATATCTTCAATATAGAAGTCCCTGTTCCAGCTATGCAGCTGAGCTGGTTCGGGTATGCTCTGCCCAAAATAAACAAGCTGTACAGATAAAAATTTGCCCATTTCCATTTCCGTTTTATCAGTGACTATAGTCAGGACAGCCTGTTTTTTAATACCTGTACTGGCCAGGGCTTGACTGACCAGTACAGGTATCAAAAGCAGGCTAATACAGAAGCAGGATAGCAACAGCATGGATAATAAGCGGTGCACCTTATTTACCATGAACGCTGTCCTTCACTATCCAGAGGTTTATCCGGGACATAGTGCAGACCAGTTTCATAGGCCATTAGCTGATTAAATAGCTCAGCAGTGGACTCAGGCTGAACGTCCTGGCTGGAAAGCACCCAGAAATTTTCATTCTCCATAGAGGGGGAAGAACCTTTATACAACTGAAACTTAATTCCCTGTTTAAGGAGGTTCTGCTGCTGTTGAACAGACAGCTGGCGAAAAACCGGATTATTCCTGAGTTTTTCAAAACTCGGTAAAAATATTCCATCGGCTACTTTATCCGTAAATTTTTCTGTTAGCTGAGAGGTCGCGGCACGCCACTCAGCTCGTTGCTGAGTTATTTCAATATCCTTAATCGTCTCACGTATGGCCTGTGCAAGAGAGCGGGCAAACTCAGTATTAACGGCGGTTTTATCCGTCGCAATACCCCGCCGGGCGGCATCCTGGTATAAAACTTCGGCCTGTTCATAATCACCCAGATAAAAATAACTATTGGCCAGATTAAAAACAGCCTGAGCCTGTAAGATTTTATCTTTAAGATGCCAGGCCAGCCGGGAAAAAACCTGTTGTGCGCAGTTATAATCTTTTAAACGGTAACAGGCAACGCCCCGTGCAAAACGTGCATAATCTGATAATAACTGACGCTTATCAGGTTGTGTGAAGTCAAGCACTTTTTGATACTGCTTTGTCTGCAGGGCATTATTTATCTGTTGTTCCAGTGTTTGATTATTATGACAGGCAGTAAGCAGTAATATTAAACTGATCACCATAAGTTTTGATGCTGAACCGGTAAAACGCAGGGCAGCCAGTAAAAAAAGTCCGCCCAGCAGCAGCGGAATATAAAACCATTCGTGCCATAGAACCTGATTAAAATCCCTACCTTTAATTTCAGGCAGTGGAATATGCAGTATTTCCTGCAGTGATAGTTCATTGACGGCTTCTAATGGGTAATACATCCCTTTTGCTGCCTGAGCCAGTCGTTGCAGATTTTCACTATGACGTCTGCTTACCACAACCACCCCGTTATGAGTCAGACTATGATTAAATCCCTGTAGAATACTGACAGCTTCATCACCACCCACTCCAATAATAACAATGTTTTCATAATTGTCTTTAACCTTAGTAAGACGTTTAAGTGCTTTATCCAGAGCAGTGTTACTTAAATCGCCGTCACTGAATAACAGCAGATAAGTATAAGAAGTATCCTTATTATCATACTCATCACCTGTTAAAGCTGAAGCCAGATTATTGCCATTAGTCGGAGGCCGAAACTTGCTTAACTGACTGATAAAATGGCTCAGTAAATTCTGATCCCTGGTGGGAATAAGCAGTGTATGGGGCTGACCGGCAAAAATTGACAGTCCCACTTTAGTCTGTTCCGGTAATATGCCTGTCCACTGCTGTAACTGCTGCTGAACCTGGGCTATACGGTTCTGACTACTGTCTATGGCCTGCATGGACTGGGAAAAATCAACTAACACCCTGACTGTGGAGCTTTGTTGTAATAAGGCTGGCGGTACCCACTGGACTGTCCTGGGGCCGGCAAGCGCCAGGCAGAACATCAGCCAGGCCGCACTTAAGAGCAGCAGGCAAGGTGTCAATTTTAGTTTTCCTGAATCGGCCTGCAGCCAGGGTAAAAAATGTTCATCTGCAATCTGCTGCCAGCGTATTCTCTGTTTAAAATAAATCCCGAACACTACCAGAAACGGAACTAAAAGCAGCACTAAAGCACCGGGTAAATACCAGTAAATTCCTTCAGGAAACATCTCTGCTCCCCTGTGAGTAGCGTACAGCAAGAAACAACAGGATCAACATTGCAGTAAGCAAAGGAATATAATACCAGGGCTGAGTTATTTTATTATCATCAGCCTGTGTATCTGACTGCTGAAGCGATTGGCCATGTAACTGCACAATGCTGGCCATAGCCTGTTTAAAGTCATTATGGTCACGGGCATAAAAAAGCTGTCCCTTACCTGCTTTCGCTACCTTTTTTAGCACATCCAGATTAACAGGCTCATAGAGCAGACTACTGGTATTTAATACTGCACTTTCAGGCTGTACCGAACCGACGGCTATAACATAAACAGTAAAACCTTTTTCTGCTATCTGTTCAGCCGCCGTCTGCGGTGCGATATCTCCTACCTGAGTGCCGCCATCCGAGATAATAATTGCCACCTGTGCATTATCCGATCTATTGCTGCTGTTTTTATTCTGATTAGCAAACTGTTTTTCAATCAGCTTAAGTGTGGCCCCCATATCTGAAATACGGCCGCCAAGAAAAGGTGTTATTCGCCCTATCTCATGCTGTACAACGTTAATATCCTTTGTCAGCGGCAGCCATAATGCCGGTGGATTACCGGATATAAGCAGAGCAAACCGCTCTTCCGTATAAGAATCGAGAGCCTCCGAAAGTTCTTTTCTGGCAAAGCCTATACGGCTGACAGGCTGATTATTAATCAGGTAATCACTTAAACTCATGGACAGAGCAGTATCCATTACCAGAACCATGTCAATGGGCTGCTTATTATCTCTTTCAGCAAGCTGTCCGGTATATTGAACAGGTTGTGCCAGGGCCAGCAGTAATAAACTAAACAACACTGAGAGCAGGATATTATGCTGCCTGAAATACACCTGTTTTTTTTCGTGCTGCAGAGTTTCAGCATCCAGAGAATTAAGTAAAGGAAAATGAATGCTTATTGAAGGCAGCCAGCGAGGCCATATTATCTTCACTGTTCTAAATTTAAACCAGACCAGCCAGATTAAGGGTATAAAATACAGCCAGATTTCCTGTTTAAAACCAAACTCAGACATACCGCTTAATTCTCTGTAACAGCAGGAGGATCTGCTCTGGCCTGGGCGGCTGCTTTTTAAAGCGTAATCTGTCCAGTTCTGACTGAAAATGATTGATTTCAGTTTTTTTATTATGCTCTTTTCTATTAAGTTCTTTTTTTAAAGATCTTAATAATTCAGCAAGCTGATCAGCCGCTTTAACTGGGCTAATACTTTGCTTTATTAACTGCTGTTCCAGAGATCGCCAGGGATTAATATAAACTGTTTTGTAATACCAGAAGAACAACAGCAGTACGGCAGTAAACAACAGGACCGTCAGCCATATTGACGTTGTACTGAATACTGTACCGGAAGGTAATTGCGGAATAAAAATATCAGCCAGATTGTCAGCCTGAGAAACCCGCATACTAACCTGCCAACCGGTGTAGATTTAGATTGTCCTGCGTAGTGGAAACCAGGCTGAAACCAATAGAGGATTGCTTAAATAAATGAATGAGCATTTCAAAGCGTGCCTCAATTAACTGATTTAACAAAGGCTGCTGAGATTTCGTAAGATTAAAGGTAGATTGCTTCCAGGCCAGTTCAATTTCGCTGCTAAATTCCACCCTTTGTTCTGATGGATCCTGAATACAGAATGCCTGACAGGCACAGTAATGACCCAGTGCCTGCAGTGTTTTTTTATGCTGTTGCTTCAGGGAATTAAAATCAGATAATAAAATCAGATCACTGCCCTGCTCAATATGCTGTTTTATGCCGGCAAAGATATGCGGCCAGTCGGGTGCATGGTCAGACTGTTCTGGCGGACAGGGCTGG
>Ga0256831_1000590_pt1 | contig 18848 bp, 18 predicted proteins | sample 132544metaG_FD_189087 | JGI IMG/M metagenome (GOLD analysis project Ga0256831, IMG submission 189087) | Hydrothermal vent microbial communities from Lau Basin, Pacific Ocean - 132-544 | ecosystem: Environmental > Aquatic > Marine > Hydrothermal vents | place: Pacific Ocean: Lau Basin | collected... | reverse complement strand
TTTCATAGCATACTCCTTTCATTATTTTTAAAAACGATGAAAGTATAGCACGCTAAAATTACAGATCGATAACAGTTGTTTAACCAATGGTAAATGGAAAAATGATTAAATTATTTTAATTTATTTGAAAGTTAGTGAAATATGTTTTCTTTTTACAGACACTTCCCAAACGATCCCTGACCACACACCCTGCCGCCCCGCCAGAGGGCATGTTCCAGGTTTACACCTTCCAGTTTCGTTTCGATCAGGTCGGTATGGCTCAGATCGACGAAACTGAGATTTGCAAAACTGAGGTCGGCAGAGGTAAAGTTTGCCCCTGCCACATCCGCCCCGGTCAGATTCGCCCCGCTCAGGTTGGTGCCGAAAAAGTCGCAGTTTTGCAAGTTGGCATTTTTGAGGTTGATTTCATGAAGATCACGCCGGCTCAGATCGCTTCCCCGGAGGTTGATCTTTTCCAGATTTGCCCCGGGTGTCAGGTTGAGATCATACGGGACAATCTTCCCCTCCAGCGTTTTGAAAAAGGCTTCGACATCGGATATCTGCTTTTCGTTAAACTCCTCACCTATCTGGTACTTGCTCATGATACGGATCGCCTCTTTGAGTTCTTTGACCGCACCGTTGTGAAAATAGGGCGCTGTTTTGGTGATGTTCCGCAAAATCGGCACACGAAAAACCCTGCGCCCCTCTTTCCCCAGAAAACCGCCCGTGTTAGGAAACGGAAAGGGCTCTGTTTTGAAAATATCCTCCAGCGCACGTCGCAGTGGAAACTGTTGCAGACTCTGTCCACCGACACTCATTCCCGTATGGCACCCTTTGCACCCTTTCTGGATAAAAAGGTTCAAGCCTCTTTTTGCTGCAGCACCAATAGCATTGTTATCACCTTCCAGAAACCGGTCGTAGGCACTTCTGGTCAGGAGGGTGCGCTCATAGGCACCGATCGCTTTGCGAATATTGGCAAATGTCACGCTTTCATTGCCCTCACCTCCGAAGACTTTGCGAAAAGCTTCCTGATATTCCGGCACTGCCGCGACGCGATTCACCGCCAGATCCGGGGTTATGTTCATCTCAAAAGGCGCCTGCATGGGTCCGCCCGCCTGCTCTTCGACATCTTTAGCGCGTCCGTCCCAGAACTGCCGTTTGGCAAGCGCCGCGTTGAGTACCGTCGGGGAGTTGAGATGTTTCGGATTTGCCCGACCGTGAAAGCCGATGGCAGTGGGCAGGTTGTCATCCCCACCCTCTTCCAGCAGGTGACAGTTTTGACAGCTGATCGTTTTGTCACGGGAAAGGATGGTATCAAAATAGAGTTTTTTACCCAGTGCAATCTTTGCCGGAGAGAGTCTGTTTTCCGGATTGTCCGTCACTTTCAGCATCTCATGATAGTGCTTCGGTACCGGAGCAAGCCCGTGACTCAGTGCATAGACCCGCAGCTGATCGTCAGGCATATAGGTGATCTCTTTTTTCGGTAAAAACCAGAGTGCGCCGTACACTACAAAAATTGACAGAAGGGTCATCCCTATCAGTCGTGGAATCGTCATCATCGCAGCCTCCTTACGATTGTACATTCATACATTATTGTAATTGTAGCACGTCTGACAGAGGGCTTTCAAGTGACTTTTATCACAAAAAGAATTTTATTTTAGCACTACCGGAAGTTTTGCGTCAACTCTTTGGGATAGACGCCGTAGGTTTCAAAGAAGAGTTTGCTGAAATAGCCCTGGTGTCTGTACCCTACCTGTTTTGCCACTTCCCCTATGCTGAGCCGACGCTCTTTGAGCAGCATATTTGCCTCTTCCAGGCGCAGTTTTTGTGCATAGCCGTGAATGGTGGTCTGATAGACCTTTTTAAAAACTTTTTTGAGTTTGGAACTGTTTGTAGCGCAGCGATGCGCCATCGTCTCGATGGCGGGCGGGTTGACAAAATTTTCCAGCAGCATCGCTCTGGCACGTTGTGCAAGTTTTCGCTCCTCTTCACTGATCGTTTCGGGAACGATATCCAGCAATCCGAAACGGTGTATCATGAACTCTATCAGCAGCTCCTGTGCCCTCAAACTCTTCATGACAGGACACTTCTCCACCGCAATAATCTTCTCTACCAGATAAAGTGACAGGGCATCGACCGGTTTATTATCGACAGGTCGGAGGGTAATCTCTTCACGAAGCATCCGGTACAGGAAATCGATCGGTTCCTCTTTTCTCCCGCTGAGATAGCGTTTCAAAAAGAAATCCGCGACAAACAGAACAAACACTTCCGCACACTCTGAAGCAGGCACGGTAAGCGTCATATCCTGCCGGGAAGAGCAGAAGATCAACACCCTGCCCTCCTGCGTCGTCTCACTGTATCCGCCGAGATGGTCTTCGATCTGACAGCTTCCCCTGCGAACCAGTACCACCATGACAAATGCGTCGATATTCTGAAGCCGTATCCGCTCTTCATGTGCAACCAGTTTCCCTTCGAAAAAGAGTACGCCGTTGGAGATATCGACCCTTCTGAAAACTGATGTTTCTGTATGGACGACTTCCGTCACTTTGTAACGGGTATCGGTAATATTGAAAAAGAGACTTTCCATCGCTATTTCGCTACTGTCGCGGCAATATCCAAAAGACGGGAAGTGTAGCCGTACTCGTTATCCTGCCATGCAGTGATGCGGATCAAATCTTCCTCAACACTGCACAACGGCAAATCGACCGTCGCACTGTGCGGATCGCTGATGTAGTCGGAAGAGACTTTCGGCGTTTCGGAAACTGCCAGAGTCTCCCCAAACTTTTCTGCTACCGCTTCATGAAAAAGCGCTGCTAAATCCGCCTCTGCCACCTTTTTGGAAATATGGACAGAGATGTCATAAAAGGTGACGGCGGCAAGCGGTACCCGAATACTTTTGGCATAGAGCTTTTCATGAAGATGTGGGAAAAAAGAGACGGTAGCGCGTGCAGCACTGCTCTGCAAAGGGATAATATTCTGCGTGGCGCTGCGTGCACGGCGTATATCCGAGGAGTAGTGGCTGCCGTCAAGCAATCGCTGGTAACTGGTGTAACTATGGTACATACTAAACATCGCACTGCGCACGCTCCAGTCATCGTCAACCGTTTTGAGCAGCGGAACGATGGCATTGGCAGAACAGCTGGAGGCAGATACGATGCTTTCCCCGGCATAGTCCGCATCGTTGACACCCCATATATAAACAGGCATACCGTCCTGCGGCGGTGTCGAGATGACCACTTTTTTTGCACCCCGTTCCAAAAAGGGTCGGCAGGACTCCTCTGTCAGAAAATAGCCGCTGCACTCCAGTACCACGTCGATATTCAGATTTTCCAGCGCCAGTTCTGCCGGATCGGCTACATTGAAAAGCACGCTTTCCTGCCCGTCAAAAAAGAGCTTATCACCGGATAGTGAGACTTCATGAGGAAAAGCCCCGTACACAGAGTCGTGTTGCAGGAGTTGCCGCATCTGCACAAAATCATACAGATCATTCACCCCTGCCAATACAAAACGGTCGTCTTCGGCGATGATCCTTGCCGCGCATCTTCCGATACGCCCGAAACCGTTGATAAAAACGCGAATCTTTTCAGATGCCATAGTAACTTTTCACCCGACGCTCAAAATCCTCATCGCTCAGTTCCCGACGCATCGGAATAAATTTTCGCGCTTTGTCTCCGGCTGTCTGACGTGCAGGTACATCGCTGTTTTCGGCGATCTCCAGAATCATCCGGGCGATCTCGGAAGCATTGTTGCCGTGGTTGATCTGATCGCTGATCAGCGGCACCAGTCGGGAAACTGTTTTGGCATAGGGGGAGTTTTCTTTCAGCAGCGAAGCATTGACCACAAGATTATCACGCGCGAAGTTGGTATCGAAAAAGCCGGGCATGATTGAATGTACCCGAATATTGAACTCCTCCAGTTCATAACGCAGCGAATCGGTAATCCCCTCCAGCGCATATTTGCTGGCGTTGTAAAAGGTAAAAAGCGGCAAACCGATTTTCCCCAGAAAGGAGCTGATATTGATAATCACCCCGTCGTTTTGGCGTCTCATGAGAGGAATGACATACCGGCACATCCGTAACACACCGAAAACGTTGACTTCAAACTGCGAAAGCATCTCCTCTTCCGTTACCTCTTCGACAGTAGAGACAAGTCCGTAACCGGCGTTGTTGACCAGCACGTCGATCCGGTCGATACCTTCCAGCGCATGGGCAACAGATGCGGCATCGGTAACATCCAGTTTAATGGGATGCAGGTTGGGCGAAGCGATATCCGAGAGTTTTTCCGGTGTACGGCTGCCCGCATAAACGGTATAACCGTTTTGGGAAAGATACCGTGCACTCTCTCTGCCCATACCGCTGCTGCACCCTGTGATAAATGCTACTTTCTGATTGCTTTTCATGATAGCTATTATAATCAAAAAGTATGAAATATCCGTTGACAGGTATCAAACGAACAGATCAAACAAATTTGGCACCTACCCGCATGGTTGTCTCATCTTTCTTGTTGAAAATATAGACCATCTCAATCTTTCTACCATCCAGACGCATGCTGTTCTCCTGGGATTTGATCGTATAAACCACGCCGGTCTGACAGACAAACTGCGGATCTTTTTTGGTGACAATCAGCGAGATACCGCCTTCCGAAATGTCGTACACATAGCAGAAAATCGTATGTTTCCCGTTGGTCACTTCCACGGTAATCGGCGGGACAATCAGCTTGCGTACACTCTGTCTTTTGTCCACCATTACATCAAATTTATCTGAAAGATTTTGCAGATGGGCACTCAGCTGTGTGATGGAGTTGATCGACTCTTCCACCACACCGGAGTTGTCACTTAACACCGCAGAACTCTGATTGACTTCACCCAGATCTTTGCGGACACTTTGGAGATGATCCTCCTGTACCGAAAAATCCTGACTGAAATTTTTGAGCGTATTGCCTGTATCCTGAATCACCGAATCGATCACGGTAAAATTATTGTGCAGCACTTCAGAGCTTTCGCCAAGCGTTTTGATAATCGCATTGGTCTCTGCGGCACTGTTCGCAACACTATCGATATTTTTTTGAATCGATCCGATAATCCCGTTGATTTGACTGGCATTTTCCAGTGAAATATCCGCCAGTTGCCGAATCTTCTCCGCCACCACGGCAAAACCACGCCCATGCTCTCCCGCCCGTGCCGCTTCGATGGCGGCATTGAGTGAGATCAGGTTGGTTTCATTGGCAATATCGCTGATTTTGGAAAGTGTCTGCGATATATCCTGTGCAAAAGATTTCAGCTCTTCGACAAGCACCATCGTGTGCTCCATCGATGTCATCACTGCTTCCGAAGAGTCCATGTTGCCGTTGACAACCTGAAGACCCTCTTTAACTGCCCTGACCGATTTATCCGATTTCTCCAGCAATTCATGAAGACGTGCATCCAGAGAATTGCTCATCTGCATAATCGTATCGATACTGCTGTTCGATGCCTCAACATAACTGTTCTGCTTTCGGATGAGCGATACATTATCCTGTACTTTGCCGTATCCGTAGAGCGATTCAAAGACCACTTCTTTGCTGTTTTTGATCACATCTTCGATAACCGGTTTGAGGCTCTGGATCATTTCATGAAGACTGACATAGATTTTATCGAGTTCATTTTTGCTTTTTCTGTTTAACTGTGCCGGATCGAATATTTCCCGGTCAATAAAATTTCCTCCCGAAACTTTGCCGATAATATCGAGTATTTCGTTGATTCTGTTGACAATCAGCTTTTTAAAGAGAAAATTGATCATCGTCAGCAAGATTGAAATATTGATAATCCAGAGGATAATGGAGCTGATAACGAGATTTTTCAGCGCTTTTACATAACTTTTGAGACTCAGCGCAACATATTCGACTTTGCCCGTTTTCGTCACATGCGCCTTTATGAAATAGTCATCCGTTTTCGTTTGTACGTTTTTACGATGTGTCTGTACCATCTGTTCGACAATCTGCCGTTCCAGTTTGTTAAGCTTACCGGCAGTCGGATCGACCACGTTGTACACGGTACCTTTGCTATGGACACTGTAATGTTTACCCTGCTCCACTGATTTCGCAAAATCCAAAATCGCCTGTGCCCTGGCGGCAAGATTTTCATCCAGTATCGATTTGCTCTGATAATATTTGACACTCTGTATCGCCGTGGAGACGATGAAGGCGATCGCAAAAATGATCACCGAAAACATCTTGGCAAGCGGAAGTTCTTTGAAGTTGCTCATCATTTACCCCGTTATGTAACTATCATTACAATATCGGCGGAAAATGAATAGATTTTATATTTTCAGGAAAATTGCGGCAACCAGAGAGATAAAAACAGTAAAAAAAAGCGTCAGGTAATTTTCCATTTTGGAAGAGAGTGTTTTGCGCTTGGCGATAAACGCAACAATTTTGATAGCAGGATAGACCGAAAACATCAAAATAGCCATCATGAAGACGAGTGTAACCATAATATCCTGCATCGTTACACTTCCCTTTCGAACCAGTTTAACTGTTCACGCAGCTTGACCACTTCACCTACCACAATCAGCGCAGGTGTCGGCAGATCTTTTGCTTTATCATGGATAGTTTCCAGCGTACCTATGACTGTTTTCTCTTCCGGGGTCGTCCCCTTACTGATAACGGCAACCGGATAATCCTTCGATTTACCGATTTTGATCAGCATATGGCAAATATGCGCCAGTCGGTGCAGTCCCATCAAAAAGATAATCGTATCGTCGGTTTTATAGTTTTCCCACGGTATCTGCGAATGGTCTTTATTTTTACTTTCATGACCGGTCACGACGCGAAACGACACCGTCACCCCGCGATGGGTCACGGGAATACCCGCATACTCGGGTACGGCAATCGCAGAAGTAATACCCGGGATAAACTCAAACCCGATACCACGTTCGCGCAGGTAAATCCCCTCTTCTCCCCCGCGTCCGAAGACGAAAGGATCACCGCCTTTGAGACGAACGACCACATCGTGTTTCAGTGCATTTTGGTAAATCACTTCGTTGATCTCTTCCTGCGGCAAAGTATGGTGCGAGTCGGCTTTGCCCACATAGACAAATTCGCAGCCATCCTTCGCCTCTTTGAGAATTTCCGGATTTGCCAGACGGTCGTAGATAATTACATCCGCTTCCCGAATCACGCGCAGCGCTTTGATAGTCAACAGATCGATATCACCCGGACCTGCACCCGTCAGATAGACTTTCCCCATTATTTAATATCCTCGGATTCATAAATAAAAATACCGGAAGGGTGTTTCACCTGAAAAATCTCCCGCTCCAGATACCAGTCGCGCGTATCGATAACACTGACCTGGTTGGCATCGTTGACGGAGACATAAAGATCGGGATAGAGGTTCGACCAGCGTACATGCAGCACTTTTCCCGGAAATGTAAATGTTTTCATGATTTTCAGTGTATCGGTATCAATAATCTGAATAGAGGGGAAGTCTTTTCCGCTAAATGTCACGGCGAGATGTTTTTTGTCCGGACTCAGCGAAGTAAATACCGGTAAGCCTTTGGTCTCGATATTTTTGATGAAATTAAACTTTTTGTCGTATACCAGTACTTTGTTATCCCCCACTGCGGGAATAAACGTTTTGTCTTTACTTAGACTCCAGAAACCGAAATGCGGCACTTTCAGCACCGGTTTGTTACCTTCTGCGGTGACTTTGATCTGCTTATACGCCATTTTATCCAGATCGATCACACCGAACCCTTTGGTCAGAAAAAACCCGACAATATAAGTATTTCCCTCGATCATCGCATCGAACGGCATTTTTCCGACACTGAACTCTTTGTACTTCACAAAATGCGGTTTCGCTTTCCCGGGATTTTCATCTTTGAGAACAGTCACTTTGTCGTTATCCATCTGTGCGAAAATCAGATAATTCTTATAGATTTTGATACCGACATTTTTGGAACCTGTTTTGATCTTCTGCACCGGTTTGAGATCACGTGTCAGGATATCAACCGATTTATCATCGTAATTTGCTACAGCAACATAGTTTTTTCCAATCACAAAACCGATAGCGGATTTACTTGTTTTATACTCCGCTTCCCGTTTTTCGGTTAAAGGATCAAACTTGACCACATACCCGTCACGGCTGATAAGATAGCCATCTTTACCGGAAAATTTGATAATTCCATGGTTCATGTTGTGCATCTTTTCCATATGGCGCCGTGTCAAACCGTCCTGGATCACTGCCAGAGACGAACTCTCCCGCTCCACCACAAACAGTTTCTCTTTCATCTTCGTCATATTGCTCCACAACGCAGTGGTTAACAAACATATTGCTAAAAACAGTCTCATCTGTTTATACTCCTTTTATCTCTTCTGTTGTCAGGTAACATGAGGGATCTTCCGCCCACATGTCGCCGTATATCGCATACGCCCGGCTGCGTGAACCGCCGTTGCATATATCTATTTCATCGCATACACTGCATTTTCCGCTGATTTTTCTGGGATGTTTCCGCAGTTTCTGCAGCAGCGGTGAGGGTTCATTTGTCCAGATATCGCTGAAATCCTGATGTAAAATATTGCCGATATACTGCGGGAAAAACGGATCAGGCTTGACATTGCCTTCGGAATCGATATTGAGCAGTTTGCGTCCTGCCGAGTTACCGCCCCACTCCACCAGTCTCTGTCGCATCTTCTCTTTTAAATCGGGATATTTTTGACCAAACTTTTCCAGAAACAAAATAGCATCCTGTTCCATATTTCCCGTGACGATCTCTATATCTCTGCCCGTTTCATGATATTCAAACGCTTTATCGAGAATAAATTCCACCGCTTCCCTGCGCTGCTCTTTGGTTAAATCCATCTCCAGGTTATCGAGTCCGCGTCCGCTGTAAACGAGATGGGAGATATAGACTTTCGGAATATTCTCTTTCTCCGCCAGTTCAAAAATGAACTTCAGATCATCATAGGTCTCTTTGGTAACGGTAAACCGGATACCCACCTTGCTTTTGCCGTAACTGTTCAAAAGTCTGACCGCATCCATCGACATGGCAAAAGAGCCGGGAAGTCCTCTGAAACGGTCATGCGTTTTTTCGCTTCCGTCGATGCTGATACCCACGTAGTTGAATGTATCCAAAATTTTCTGTGCATTTTTATGCCCGACATAAAGCCCGTTGGTCGAAAGGTAGGTGATAATGCCAAGCTCCCGGCACCGTTCGGCGATATCGAAAAGATCTTTTCGCGTCAGCGGTTCACCGCCCGAAAAAATAATGAACTTCACCCCGTTTGTCTTCAGCTTTGGCAATGTGTTCATGATATCTTCCGTACTCAGCGTATCTGTTGAGTCGAGATCCGCCCGGGAATAACAGTGCATACAGGAGAGGTTGCAGCGGTTGGTAAAGTTCCAGATGGCGATGCTGCCGTCAAGTACCCGCGCCTCTTTCCCCTCTGTGACCGATTTAAGTAAATTGGAGAGACGAAACATCAGTGACTCTTCTTTTTAGGTTTGTATGAGAGTATATACGCCGTGATCTCTTTCAACTCTTCGGGTGTCAGCTTGAAAGGTGGCATGGCGTTTCGTTTATATCCAAAGACTTTGGAAACACCGGCAGGGTCGGTGATCATCGCCTGTATCTCTTCGGCACTCCGTTTGGAAGCAATCTCTGTAAAAGGCGGACCGAAAGCAACCGCTGTCTGATGGTGGCATCCCCAGCAGTACGTTTCAAACACTTTTTTGCCGTCTGCACCGGCGAAACTTGCCAGTGTGACAAAAAGCAAAACTTTTATCACTATTGTACGCATCAATATATCCCCCAGTAATTTAACCAATATGTTATCATATATTTGACCAAAACCAGTTGATTTGTATCAGGCGGAGAATTTTTACGGGGTTTTTACAGTGTAGTGCATCTCTTTGATCAGTTCAGGTTTCATCAGTGATTTGTCTTCCAGCGTTACTGCAGAGGCACAGTCACTTTTCGCCAGTTGTACCCACAATCCGACGACAATCTCATCTCCCTTTTGTACCGGAGGAATATCGTAATGCAGTGTCAATTTGCTTTTGGCATCGAGGTTGTGTACACTTCCAGACGTTGCGGTAGCAGGGATAATGATTTTTTTACCCTCTTTTTGAAAGCTATACCCAAAATATCCCTGCTTGTCCTCTTCCGGTTTTTCCCGGTAGTTTTGCCAAATCGTCTTTCCCGCTCTCCTGATTTCCACTTTGATAAATTTTGCACGTGCCGGCTGAATAATCAACGGATGTGCCATTTTGTTGTGCAAGGTAATGTCAAGACTCTCTCCTGAAACGGAGAGATTGATATCGACACCGGTTTTACGAAACTCTTTGTCATGAATACCCAGAAAACGGTGACTGGCATGGTGCCCGCGGGCACGTTTGTCCATTTTTTCCACACCGCCCTCCACTTCCGGCATATGACACTTGATACACTCCAGACTATCCTGGTTTTTATCCATAGCTTCAAATATCGTTACATTGTTGTCATTGAGCTTATGAGAATGGCATCCAGTGCAGGCATTTTTAGCATAGACCGGATTGTTCACGGAAGAGTGTTTATCACTCTCATCCGGGTTGACCAATCTTCCGTACAATGTCGGCTTATACCCCTCCGCCTGACGGGATTTGATGTTGATGTTATGTTTATGGGCTTTTTTGACATAGGCGATCGTATGACAAAAATAGCATGAAACGCCGTCGGTATGGGTCTTGTTGTTTTTATCGGGTCTCGCTTTACCGCTGATCAAATCTTTGAGATTGTTTGCCATTGGCATATGGCATGAGGCACATTCATATTTTGTTTTACTCGCTGCATCGGCAATTTTATGGTGTAGCTCATCTGTGAAATAACTTTTCGCATGCTGCGACCCCTGAAACTCTTCATAAATCTTTTCATGACACTCTTCGCAGGAGTGGTTATCAAGATACTTTGCCCACAGATGTAAACCAAAAACAAAAGAAAACAGGAGAATGTATTTCACAGATACTAACCTCGGTAGTTTATTGAAGACAATAGATAATTGTACTCAATAAACTACCCTCTTCCCGAAGGAAGAGAGTAATTAAGATTTAAGCACCAGGAACGTGTTGTCTGTGCTCAACAGAGTAAGTAAATGTTGGTGTTGTCAAGTTCTCGATATACTTAACAAACTTACCTGTCTCTGACTCATAGATACCGATTCTACCGGTTGTCCATTCAGAGATCATTGTCCACTTACCGTGGTTTGCAGGCTCAGCATGCAACAGTCTCGGCTGTACAGGATTTTTGACTGCAGGACCAATTTTTGTCGGTACAGGCAGAATTGTCTCTTTACCGAATGGTTTCTCATTTACAGCAACTCTTTCGTGTTGTGTAGCATCCCATGTTTGAAGCACTTTGCCTGTTTTGGCATCAATCAACTTACCTTGTTTTTTACCGACTTCGATGATTCTGTCAGTTTCAAGTGTCTCTTTGTTGATAAGATAAACTTTGTTGTAATTCGCAGGTTTACCGAGTACACAGTCAGACCAGATCCACGGTGTATGCTCACCTGTTCCAACAAAGAGTCCACCACCGGCAGTTTTGATTTTTTTCACTACTTTCCAACCCGGAGATTCCCAGATAACCACTTGACCGAAGTTCATACTTTGTGTCGCATTGAGCTGTTTGCCAAGTTTTTTGTTAAACCAGCTTGAACCCTGACCAGGATGCGGCTTGGATTTTTTACCGGTATAAACTTTTGCAGCGAGTGTCATTGTTTTTTGATCTACAATACCCATCAGGTCAGATCCCTGAGACGCAACCTGAACATAACGACCGTAATCTTTACCTTCATTTTCATTCAGGAATGCATCATGAAGTATTTTACCGATATTTGGGATATCACCTACAATCGGGAAATTTGGCTTGCTGTAATCTACAACATAGACATGACCCGCATCTTTAAGTCCAAATGAGAAATAAGGACCGTAAGGTGTATCTGCGATGTAAGCAACACGGCTTGGCTCAATTTGTCCTTCTGTATTGATAACACGACTTGTGTCATATACTTTCAAAGGCTCGAGTGTATGTGCATCACACAGTACCGCACCACCTGGGTTGTAGTTACCTGCCATTACATATTTACCGTCCGGTGATACTGCAAGACCACGGGATTCCTGACCTACCTGAACTGTTGCAAGTGCAGGCTGTCCCGGAGCTGCTATATCAAACATAGTCAATTTTCCGGATCTACTGATAGAGTAAGCATATCTCGGCTCTTTTTTGTTTGTTACAGTTACGTGAACCGCAAATCCGGCTTTGTGACGAGAAAGAATTTTACCTGTTGTTGAATCGATAAAATCGACCAGAGAAGCATCTCTTTCTGTTGCAAAAGTAATGTCTCTTACATCTTTAACATCAACCGCTTTTGGATATTTTTTAGCCAATGCTTCACGATCAGCCAATTTAGTCCAGGATTTATGTACTTCGTCAAAGTCGAGCTTCAGCTCAACAGTGTTTTTCCAGTCCATCAACCAGTCAACCATACCTGTAGCATCGTCTTTGCTGAATTTGGAACTCCATGCAGGCATTGCTGTGTTTTCTCTACCGTTTAAGATAGTCTCAGCCAAAAACTCTCTGTTTTTCTTTTTCAGTGCTTTTGGTCTAAGATCCGAACCGACACCACCCTGGTGGATAGGTCCGTGACATCCCTGACACTCTTTTTCATATACTTTGGCAAAGTCCATCTTCGATGTACCTGCCTGAAGTCCTACTGTAGCGATACCCACCGCTGCAACGTAACTTAAAACTTTTCCTAACTTCATGTTTCCTCCTTTAAAGTTATTAAACAGTCTGTTCCCCTCTGCCTATATTATAACATATATTTTATTTAATTATTTGTTCAGTTTTTTCTTCTCACTAAAATAGATCCAGAACATTGGAAGAATAATAATAGTGTGAAGAAAAATCGTCAATGTCAACGGACCCTGATTCAATGTTCCAAAAAAACTTGGAACTACATCTGTAAATTGATCGATCATAGTTTTCTCCTTACATTAATAGAGTGAGGCACATATCTGCCTCACCCGTTTTTTTCAATTTAATTACCGGCTTCTTTTTTACCGATAGTCAGTAAATCAGCTACAAGCAATACAAAACCGACAAAGGTGACGACACCCATAGTCAGTCTCCAGCCCATCGCCTGAACATACCAAGGCAGATTCTGCGCAGTGAAATACGCTTCCCATGTAGCACCCAGTTCCGCTCTCTCGACCAGTACCTGCTCATAGCCGGCAATAGTCAATGCCACGGTCATACCGAGCAATCCGAATACAATCAGGAAAATTGCCCATTTGGAAAGTGTGGTTGCTTTCATATTTTTAATACCATATGCACCCTGTAATCCAAGATACATCATACCAATCAGAATCGTCGCGTAAGCACCGAAAAACGCCAGGTGACCGTGCGCAGAGGTAAACTGTGTACCGTGTGTATAGATATTAACCTGTGGCAAAGTATGAAAGAAGCCCCAGATACCGGCACCTAAAAAGTTACCGAATGCATTGGTCGCAACCCAAGCCATCGCAGGACCATTGTTAATTGCGTGCGCGCCGCCTTCAGCTTCTACAGCACCTTGCTCTTTACCCCAGTCGTAGAGGACGTGTACGAACATCGCTACCAGCGGAACAGGTTCGAGTGCGGAGAAAAGTGCACCGATTTCCCACCAGTACTCAGGTGTACCGATCCAGAAGTAGTGGTGTCCAAGACCGAGAATACCTGATCCAAAGAGCATCAATACTTCAATCCACAACCACATTTCAACAATTTCACGTTTTGCACCAATGATTTTAATCAGTGCATATGCAGCCAGTGTACCGACAAAGACTTCCCATGTCGCTTCAACCCAGAGGTGAATAACCCACCACCACCAGTACTGATCGACTGAGATATTGTCTGTAAAGAACATACCGCACAGATAGAGACCTGCCAGTGCGAACAAGTTCGCAACCATAACAGTCATAATACCTGTTCTTTGCCCTTTCATATATGTGGCAAAAACATTGAAATAGAAGATCAAAACAACCACGACGATACCGATATCAGCCCATCTTGGTGCTTCCAGATATTCACGACCTTCATTGATCAACCAGATAGTACTCTCTTTACCAGGTCCTACCTGAATAAAGATGTAAACGAGGACTACCACCGCTACCGCTGCTGTCAAAACCCAAAATGCCAGTTTTGCAAGTCCCGGAGCAACTACTTCTCTGCCTGTCTCATCGGGAATCATATAATAAACAGACCCGATCATCGCATAGAGCATCCAGACAACCAGTGCATTGATATGCACCATTCTGGCAACCGAGAAATCGAAGAGCTCGAACAAAAATCCCGGATACAAAAACTGAATCGCCGCAATGAGTCCCATCAAAAGCTGCGCACCGAAAAGGATAATCGCAACTCTGAAATACATCATCCCGATTTTCTGGGATTCAAACTGTAATTTATTTGTTTTAATACTAGTGAGCATTAGTAGTTACCTCCTCTTTACCGAAGTTTCTCGGAAAACCGTTGGTATCGATGGAACTCATATGTTTCAGAAACGCCACCAAACCTTTTGCTTCCTCTGCGGTGATACCCAGATTTGGCATCATACGCGCATGGGTTGGGTATTTAGACGGATGCTGTAAAAACTCCGCCATCGCCTCTTCACGTGTCGCTTTACCTGTCATGCCCATCATTGGACCATCATTACTCCATGCAGGATCAAGCCATGCTTTTGTCAAGTCAGGAGCATAGTACGCACCGTTACCCAAAAGTGTATGACAATTCATACAGTTTTTTGCCTGAGATGTCAGCTTTCCAAGATGGAGCAGCGCCGCCGCCTCTTTCGGAGACCACTCTTTACCGAAGAAAGGTTCTTTGTCACCGATCACCGGTGCTTCATGACCCCTTTTTTCATTCATCTTGTAATCGATGTGATAGTTGATAACCGTCGGAGCCGGAACTCTTTTGGTTACACCATTTTGCAAATCTGCATCCGTACCCATTGTGATCTGCCCCATCGTATCGAATGTCAGCCAAATCAACAGGATTGTTGCAAATCCAGTTACCCATGCAGCCGATCGTCTCCAAAACGATATACTGCGCCAAACAGATTTTGGTTGCTCTGCCATATATACCTCCTTTTAATCGTGTTGTTCGTGAGTCTCTTGCATCAAAAAGTAGATAAAATGCGGCAATATAAGGTAAGCTACCATCGCCAGCATCAATACTTTTCGTGTAAAATCCCCGCTTCCAACCAGAGTACTAAGCATATAGAGCGAGTATGCACACCCAAACCAAAAAAGATACCCTATATACTGGTAAAACATAGGAATTTTTTTAAGTTTGGCAAAAGTATACAACCCCACAAATATAATTCCGAAGATCATGACAAGCGTCGCCGACGTAAAAATCGGTAAAAAATCTCCGGGGGCTAATTGTGGCATATTGAGGTATACTTCTTTCATACTGTCTCCTGCTGGTAAAGTACTACAGGTATAATTGTAATGAAATAATAAGTTTTAATGATTGATATAAGTCAAGAAGTCACTTAAAAAAGCCGTTTTAGCGCGTCATGATCCAAAATGGTAATAGCGTGACTTTTGTCAATGCTGATAATACTTTTTTTCTTCAGCTTCGCCAGTGTCCGGGAGAGCGTTTCAGGAGAGACATTCAGAATTGCAGCGATCTGATTGTTTTTGACGGTTTCAAAAAGCTCTTTATGCTCATCGATAAATTTCGCCACTTTCGCTTCCGATGTCAGAATCATCTCATTGTGTATAACATTGGAAAGCACTTTGAGTTTTTTGGTCAGGGATTTGATGATTTCCATACAAATATCCGGATTTTTAAAAAACATATTTTCGAGAGATTTGTATTCAATCTTCAGCACCGTACCGCTGGTAATGAAACGGGCAGAGGCGGGAAAAGGCATATTTTCAAAGTTTGCAAGCTCCCCTACCATCGACGTGGGAACAAACTGATGAATATAGATCTCCTGCCCTTTCGGATTGGTTTTGTATAGCCTCAGTACTCCGTCAACAAGGATATAGAGTTTACTCGGTGCATCCCCTTCGTAAAAAAGCAGTTCATCCGCATGATAATTTTTAAAATAAGAGATCTGCTCCAGTTTTTTGATATGTTCATCACTCAAACTGTTAAAATAGGGAATATCTTTTATTTTAAATTCCATGACGTATGCACCTTCAACTTTCATAATTAAGAGAGATATTGTACCATTTTGTTACTTTTTTATATATGACATAAATAGATTAACCAAATATTTCAGTTAAATAATCATCCAGTTTAACAAGTTGATTATTTTTTAATCAATTATTTGACTATAAATAACACTATTTTTTGTTATACTAAAGTTCTATATTAGATAACAAGGAGCATAAATGGGTGCATTTAAAGAGTTGAAAGGTCAGGGACACTGGCCGACGCTTCTGGCAGCATTTTTATATTTTGATTTTAGTTTCATGGTCTGGACGATGCTCGGACCCCTTTCTACAGAAATTACCGAAGCGCTGAAACTCTCGCAGGGCTTTGTCATGAGTCCGTCACAAAAAGCGACACTGCTTTCACTGCCGATACTTTCGGGGGCTATTTTACGTATTTTGCTTGGATTTCTGGTCGATAAAATCGGTGCCAAAAAGACAGCGATCATGTCACAGGCGATCGTCGTTTTCGGTCTCTTTTACGCCTGGTTCAAAGGCGCGTCGATCACCTATGAAGAGTTGCTGATGGTCGCATTTATCCTCGGTTTTGCAGGCGCGTCATTTGCCGTGGCGCTGCCGCAGGCGGGACAGTGGTATCCGCCCAAACTGCAAGGCGTCGTGCTGGGAATCGCAGGCGCGGGAAACATCGGTGTCGTCATCGACTTCCTCTTTGCACCGAAAATCGCGGAATTGTGGGGCTGGCAGGCAGTTTTTCTGGTCGGCGGTATTCTCTCCGCAATCATCCTGATCACCTACTTTTTTCTGGCAAAAGACGCACCCAAAGAGATCTATACACCCCGCCCCAAAAAAGTGCGTGACTATCTGAAACTGCTCAAAGACAGAGACACCTGGTGGTTCAACCTCTTCTATGCTGTCAGTTTCGGTGGTTTCGTCGGTTTCGCGGGCTATATGAAAGTCTATCTCATGAACAGTTATCAGGCGGATATGAGCGCATTCGGACTCGATGTTCTGAATGAACCCAATGTCAAAGTCATCGCGGGCTATTTCGGTGCCATCTGTATCTTTGCCGGTGCGGTTCTGCGTCCTGTGGGCGGTGCAATTGCCGATAAACTCGGAGGTGTCAAATCACTCTATATCTTTTACGGAGCGGTCGCACTTTTGGCACTGTTGAATGCGCTGGTACACCTGCCCTTTTTCGCCGCAATTTTCGTACTCTTTTTGATTATGGCAAATCTGGGTATGGCAAACGGTGCCGTCTTCCAGCTGGTACCGCAACGTTTCGGTAAAGATATCGGTATCATGACCGGTATTATCGGTTGTGCGGGCGGACTGGGCGGTACAGCACTGATCAAAACACTCGGATGGAGCAAAGAAGCGTTTAACGGTTATACCGCCGGTTTTATCATCTTTGCACTGGTGGTGCTGGTTGCGATTGTCGGTATTTCAATGGTCAAAACCCGATGGAGAACCACATGGGGTGTTCAGGCAGGAGGAAGGATATAAGCTGCCTATTTTTTAAACAAAAGATTTGATACTTCTGTATAGAATCTATTGTATAATATTTTTATATATAACAGGGGTTATCGGGGATTAATATGGCAAATATCAAGCTTTCAGGTTTTACTTTAGCCAAAGGCGATCATCTCACCGGAGATGACGCGTTTGAATACAAACGCCTTTCGGATGCATCCATTGCCATCGTCTGTGACGGCGTAGGCAGTGCGGAAGCAGGTGCGGAAGCGGCAAAACGGGTATCGGGCTATCTGCTTAAAAACCTTCGTAACCGCCCCATGTCCTGGAGCATGGAAAAGACACTCAGACACTTTATCTCCAACATTAACACTATCCTCTATCATGAATCGATAGAGTCGTACGAACGCCCGGAGCTGGTCACTACCGTCGCTGTTACCGTCATAGAGGGAGACAAACTCTACGGCGCCAATGTCGGAGACAGCCGCATCTACCTCTGCCGCAACAACAGACTCCATCAACTCTCCAAAGACCACAACTCTGACGAAAAGGGAATGGATCATGTCCTTACTGCCGCTATCGGTATGGCGGAAGAGACCGATATCTACTATTTTGAAAATATTATCCGGGCAAAAGATCGCATTCTCCTCTGCAGCGACGGGCTTTACAACATTTTCGACGACGAACAGGAACTGGTCACCGCCATGAGTGCGGGAGCCAATATACTGGTCAAATATGCCAGCAAAAAAGTGGACGACAACCTCCCGGATGACACGACTGCTGTCATTATGCAAGTCGATGAAATCGACCAGACATGCCGGCTCAAATCCCTGAAACTGCCGATTCCCGAAAAACTTAAAGCAGGTGAAACAGTCGACGGCTACACGCTCCTCAAACCGCTGGTACAAAACGAACGCACCTGGCTCTGTTCCCGAAAAGGGAAAAAATATGTCATGAAGTTTGCGCCTCATGAAGCACTCGAAGATGAAAAAATCCTCGATCTTTTCGTCAAGGAAGCGTGGAACGCCAAACGCCTCAAAGCGGGCTATTTTCCCAAAGCGGTCATTCCCAAAAACCGTACCAAACGCTACTACCTCATGGAGTATGTCGAGGGAGACCAGCTCAAAAGCTATCTGAAACGCCGGCTGCTCTCGATCGACGAAGGTGTCCATCTGGCAAAATTTCTGCTGCACATGGAGCAGTTTCTACTCAAATATGACCT
>Ga0256831_1000589_pt1 | contig 18857 bp, 18 predicted proteins | sample 132544metaG_FD_189087 | JGI IMG/M metagenome (GOLD analysis project Ga0256831, IMG submission 189087) | Hydrothermal vent microbial communities from Lau Basin, Pacific Ocean - 132-544 | ecosystem: Environmental > Aquatic > Marine > Hydrothermal vents | place: Pacific Ocean: Lau Basin | collected... | reverse complement strand
TGGCACAAACATCATCGGGTATTGAGCCTGTTTTTATGTTGAGTTATAAACGTCGAAGGAAAGTCAACGCCAATGATCCCAATGCCAAAATAGATTTTATTGATGATATGGGCGATGCTTTTGAAGAGTTTACCGTGTATCATCATAAACTGAAAGAATGGATGCGTATTTCAGGCAAAGAAAAAATTTCAAATAGTCCGTATGCCGGTGCCACAGCACCCGAAATTGATTGGCAAAAACGGATCGAAATGCAGGCTCTTGTACAAAAATATACGACGCATTCCATTAGCTCCACCATAAATCTACCTTCTGATGTCAGCGTGCAAAAAGTTAGTGACATTTATATTCAGGCATGGAAAAAAGGTTTGAAAGGGATTACGGTTTATCGAGACGGTTCGCGTAGCGGTATTTTGATTGCCGATGACAAAAAAGAAGAAAAAACCACTGAACACCGGCATATATTTCCTTCTAAACGTCCTAAAAAATTAGAAGCCGATGTCGTACGATTTATGAATCAAGATGAAGCTTGGTTGGCAGTTGTCGGTATGATTGATGGTAAACCTTATGAAATTTTTACCGGTAAAATGGAAGATGTTTTTAACCTGCCCGATTGGGTGGAGAAAGGTTGGGTCATTAAAAATAAAGATGAAAAAGGCAAAAGCCGCTACGATTTTCAGTTTATTGACAAGCAGGGCTATCGGGTCACTATTGAAGGACTTTCACGTTCATTTAACAAAGAATATTGGAACTATGCCAAGTTGATTTCCGGCGTGTTGCGGCATGGTATGCCCATGCACGAAGTGGTCAAATTGATAGAAGGACTCAACCTGTATGACGATTTTATAAACACTTGGAAAAAAGGTGTGGCCCGTACCTTAAAACGTTATATACCTGATGGCGCCACGCCACACGATAAAAAATGCCCTCAATGTAACGATCCCGAAGGTTTGGTTTATGAAGAAGGTTGCTTGGTCTGTAAAAGTTGCGGTTATAGTAAATGTGGATAAATCATATAAATGTGTAAAAAAATGCTGCCTCAGTAAAAGGCAGCATTTTGAAAATTTAAGGTTTAATCTTCATCGACTTGTCCATTACAATTATCATCAATATCATTACCTATGATTTCTCTGGCATTCGGATGCACCTCAGCATTGGTATCATCGCAATCTGTATTGTCCGAAACATAATTATCTGGTTTATCACAACTGGTTTTGGTTTTTTCCGGATTACCATAACCATCACCATCACTATCGGCATACCAAGTTTGCGGCTCACAGTCACTTCCGGGCGTACAACTGACCCCTATAGTTAATAAAGCAGCGATTAATAATGCGGCAGGAATCAAAATTTTAATAACTTGTTTTTTCATTATTTTTATTTTTATGGATTAATAATATTTTTTTTTAATTTGGAATAAAAGAGAAGACTTATAAGTATAATTATAATGCCAATAAATTGAGAGTGAGATAAATAACCATTAATAATATAGCCACGCGGATCACCTCTGTATAGTTCTAAAATGTTTCTAGCTAAAGCATACAAGATTAAATAAGTCACAAAAATTTCGCCTTTAAAATGCTGCCTTTTTTTCAAATAAAACAAAATGGCCATAATTGTTAATAAGGCAAAAATTTCATAAAGTTGTGTGGGATGCACTCTTTGGCCATGGGTAGTTGGGAAAGCCATGCCTAAAAACGATCCGGTAGGTTTGCCGTAGCAGCATCCCCCAAAAAAACAGCCTAGCCGTCCTATAGCATGAACAATTAGAGTGGTAATAGCCAAAATATCTAACATTGGCCAAAAAGGGATTTTATGTTTTTTCAAATACCATATTAAGAATACAATAATGGTTATAAATGATCCGTAAAAAACAAAACCGCCTGAAAAATTATGGAGCATTTTTCCCGGATGACTGAAAAAATAAGCAGGCCTTTCCAAATAATAAAAAATTTTACCCCCAATGAACCCGGCAATAAACATGTAATAAAAAAAATTATTTGATAAATTGATATTTTCCAGTTCTTTCCTGGCACGCCATTTAGTATAAATAGAGGCCACCAAAGTACCCAGCACAATTAAAAAAGCATAAGTATAAATGGTTATAGGTCCAATATGAAATAGTTCAGGATGCATTGCAAACAATGTTATTTAGTTTCTTAAAAGCAAACCTATAATAAAAACATACTGTATTTTAATACCATTGACTTAAAAGCTAGGTTCATTAAATTAAAAACATACTTGATTTGATAAAAGAATTTTATGGTCTCTTTTAAAACAATTCTATTATAAATTTAACACCCTGTTTTTTTAACAAAAAGAGTTACAATATTTTATGAAGATTTTATATTTTTGCAGCTCATTTTCTTTATAAATGTTTCAATTATCAGATACCCATATTGAATTTCCACCGGTAAATTATGCCAATAATGAAGGTCTATTGGCATATGGAGGCGATTTATCACTTCAAAGACTGATCCATGCCTACCGGCTTGGCATATTTCCTTGGTATAATAAAGAAGATGAAATATTATGGTGGTCACCCGACCCGCGCATGGTTTTATTTCCGGAAAAAGTAAAAATATCTAAAAGCATGCGTTCGCTTATACGAAAAAACCTGTATAAAATAACTGTAAATAAAGCTTTCAATGACGTAATTGAAGCATGTGCCAAAGTGGAACGTAAACACCAAGAAGGCACCTGGTTACATACAGATATGCAAAATGCTTATAAAAATCTATTCAAGGCAGGATATGCATTTTCAGTAGAAGTTTGGAATAATCAAGATGAATTAGTAGGTGGATTATATGGTGTAAAATCTACAGCCAAAGTTTGGACAGGTGAAAGTATGTTCCATATTGAATCAAACACCTCCAAATTAGCTTTTATTTATTTGGCAGATTGGGCTTTGCGAGAAAACATAGAATTGATTGACTGTCAAATTTATACCGATCACTTGGCCAGTTTAGGCGCTGTTGAAATTCCGCGTATAGAATTTATAGAATATTTAAAATTATAAAAGCCGCTATCCAAAGATGCGGCTTTATACATAAATTAAAATTTTTAGTTATTTTAGAACAGGGCTATTAGCTTTTTTACGGCTTAAATTAACAGCATTCGGATCTATAACTTTTCCTTTTATTTTTAAGATAACTACACCATTGGTAGCATTAGAATAAACGGTGATTGTTTTTCTGAAAGGTCCCACACGATGGGTATTATATCTGACCACTATTTTATCAGATTTTCCGGGCATGATAGGTTGCGTCGGTTTGCTGGGAACGGTACAACCACAAGAAGATTTAACACGGTCAATAATAAGTGGCGCTTCACCGGTATTAGTAAATTCAAAAACACGGGTACCATCACTGTTTTTGTTAATGGTTCCGTAATCAATTTCTGTTTTTTTAAAAGCTATTTTTGCTTTCTTTTCTTGTGAAAACCCGCTTAACATAGTTAAGCAGAACAAAAGAAATAGTAATTTTTTCATATCAAATGTTTTAGTTTAGAAGTCAAATTTAGCATATTTTTTAGTATAGCCAATAATTTGTCAGTTAATTTTTTATTACAATTGCTTTATTACAATTTTTGTGCCAAAAAAATTGAAAAAATCAAAATTTACAACCCAAATTTACAACAAAACAAAAGCAGGTATATCAATAAGTCGCTTTTACATATCAATAATAATTGTATTTTTGTAAACGATTAAATAAAAGTTCAAAAAAATAAATAAAATGACGATTCCCGCAAAATATGATCCATCACAAATAGAAGACAAATGGTATGACTATTGGTTAAAAAACGGTTATTTCCATTCCGAACCCGATGAAAGAGATCCTTATACAATCGTCATTCCCCCACCTAATGTCACAGGCGTTCTACACATGGGACACATGCTTAACAATACCTTACAAGATGTTTTAATACGACGCGCGCGTATGCAAGGCAAAAATGCTTGTTGGGTACCCGGTACTGACCATGCCTCTATTGCAACAGAAGCCAAAGTAGTGGCCAAATTAAAAGAACAAGGTATTAAAAAAGAGGATTTAAGCCGTGAGGAATTTTTAAAACATGCATGGGACTGGACTCACAAACACGGTGGCATAATTTTAGAGCAGCTTAAAAAATTAGGCGCTTCATGCGACTGGGACAGAACCAAATTTACCCTTGATGATGACATGTACGAAAGTGTCATTAAAGTATTTGTGGATTTATATAATAAAGGAAAAATATACCGCGGTTACCGTATGGTTAATTGGGATCCGCAAGCCAAAACAACCGTTTCAGACGAAGAAGTCAATTACACCGATGAACAAAGCCATTTATATTATATCAATTATCCGGTTGAAGGTGAGGAAAATACTTTTATACAAATAGCCACAACCCGTCCGGAAACAATTTTTGGCGATACAGCCATTGCTGTAAGTCCCGAAAATGAAAAATACAGGGCTTTAATTGGAAAAAAAGCCGTTGTACCCATAGCCAATCGCCCCATTCCTATTATTGCCGATGACGAAGTAGATCCTGAATTTGGTACAGGTGCCTTAAAAATAACACCGGCACATGCGCCGGTTGATAAAGAAATCGGGGATCGTCATAATTTAGACATAATTGACATTTTTAACGAAGATGCCACCTTAAATGAACATGGCCTTCATTATCAGGGCAAAGACCGTGATGTAGTTAAAAAAGAAATTGTTAAAGAACTGGCTGATAAAGGTTTTTTGGCCAAAACAGAACCACATACGCACCGCGTTGGCCGAAGCGAACGAACCAATGCCGTTATAGAACCACGCCTGTCGCGTCAATGGTTTTTAAAAATGAAAGAATTAGCCCGCCCGGCTATTGAAGCGGTTAAAAATGAAGAAGTTAAACTAATTCCTAAAAAATTTGAAAACACCTATTTTCATTGGATGAACAATGTACGCGATTGGAATATTTCGCGACAATTGTGGTGGGGACACCGTATTCCGGCTTATTACTATGGCGAAGATGAAGCCGATTTTGTAGTGGCTGAAAATATAGAAAAAGCGGTTGAACTGGCCCGGCAAAAAACAGCTAATCCTAATCTTAAAATAGAAGATTTAAAGCAAGATGAAGATGCGTTGGACACATGGTTTTCTTCTTGGCTCTGGCCTATGAGTGTATTTGATGGCATTCGTCATCCCGAAAATAAAGAGTTTAAATATTACTACCCAACCAATGATTTGGTAACGGCGCCCGAAATTTTATTCTTTTGGGTAGCACGCATGATTATGGCGGGATATGAATTTGCCGGCAAAAAACCCTTTGAAAATGTTTATTTAACCGGTATAGTACGTGATAAATTAGGCCGGAAAATGTCAAAATCATTAGGCAATTCGCCCGACCCTATTAAAATGATGGAAGAACACGGGGCTGATGCTGTACGCGTAGGTATGCTCCTCACCTCGCCCGCCGGTAATGATTTACCCTTTGATATTGATTTGGTGATGCAAGGTCGAAATTTTGCCAATAAAATATGGAATGGCTTCCGTTTGGTAAAATCGTGGGAAGTTGATACGCAAAAAAAACAGCCTGCTTATGCTCAAACCGCCATTAAATGGTATAAAAACCGTTTTAATGAAGTGTTGTCCGAAATAGAAGATGATTTTTCTAAATACCGTATTTCAAATGCTTTAATGCGCATTTACAAACTTATTTGGGACGATTACAGTTCTTGGTTTTTAGAAATGATTAAACCGCCATATGGTGAAAAAATAGATGAAGAAACTTACCTGCAAACTTTGGCTATCTTGGAGAATAATATGAAAATATTACATCCTTTCATGCCATTTATGACCGAAGAAATTTGGCAACACATCAAGAAACGTCAGCCTGAAGAAGCGATTATTATTGCGAATTATCCTCAATTAAAAAGCTTTGATAAAGACTTTTTAAAACAAATGAATCAAATTAAAGAAATTATTTCAGGCATTAGAAAAATCCGCAAAGAAAAAAACATTCCGCAAAAAGAAGGTATAAGCCTCCAAATTTTAGAAAAAGAAAAACTGGCAGATGAGTTGTTTCCTATTGTTGAAAAATTAGCCCATACCAAATCTATTGAAAAAATACAACAAGCCAATGACCAAGCTATTTCCTTTAGAGTGGGTATCAATGAATATTTTGTACCTTTAGATGGCCTAATTGATCCGGCTGAAGAAAAATTAAAATTGGAAGAAGAACTCAATTACACCAAAGGCTTCTTAAAAAGTGTACAAAAAAAACTAAGTAATGAACGTTTTGTCAATAATGCCCCCGAGAAAGTGGTCGCTATGGAAAAGAAAAAAGAAGCCGATGCTTTAGCCAAAATTGCCATGCTTGAAAAACGCTTAAAAAATTTAGAAGTATAATTATAAATTTGTATATTACATTTTATTTTTAAATTAAAATTTTATGAAAAAACTTTTGCTATTGTTTATCAGTGTTGGTTTACTAAGTTTGGCTTGCCAAAATAATCAACAGAAAACGACTGAAAAAACTCCTCCTCAAAAACAAGTTTTGCAATCTGCAAAATGGTTATTAAACGGAAAGGCCTCAACTATAGAATGGACCGGCTATAAAACAACCGGAAAAATACCGGTAAAAGGTGTTTTTAAAAGTTTTAAAATTGAAAACGTTCCACCTGCAACCGACTTAAAGACTGCTTTAGAGCAAGCTAAAGCTGAAATAGATGTGACATCTATTTTCTCAAACAATGAAGGGCGCGACAAAAAACTCGTAGAGCAGTTATTTGACAAAATGCTTCAAACCCAAAAAATTGAAGCAAGTATTAAGAAAATTGATGTTGCCAACCAAACCGCTATGGTTAACATAAAGATGAACGGTCAGGAAAAAACCGTGCCGATGAAACTGCATATTGATGAAAACAAAGGACAGGTCGAATTAGCCGGTCAAATTGATTTAATTAAAGATTTTAAGGCTGGGACTGTCTTGGAAAACTTTCACAAAGCCTGTTTCGACAAACATACCGGTCCCGATGGTATTAGCAAAACATGGTCAACTGTTGATGTAAAAGCACACTTGGTTTTTCAAAAGAAATAGCAAATAATAATATAAAAATAGCGGCTTAATAGCCGCATTTTTATTTTCCATTCATTTTACAAGAGTTCGATACGATTTCTTCTCAGTTTAATTTTCCCTTCTCTTTCCAACTGTTTTAACAATCTCGAAACAACCACGCGTGAGGTAGATAAATCATTGGCTATTTCTTGATGCGTAACCGGAATAACACTCGTTTTTAAAGCTTCTGAAGCTTTTTGAAGATATTTCAAAATTCGCTCATCCATTTTCATAAAGGCAATCGTATCCATAGTTTCTAAAAACTCTTTCATCCGGTTGTTATAATTACGACAAACATAATACCGCCAACTGGGAAATTCTTTGGTTAACTGATCCATTAATTTTACCGGATATAACAACAATTCAGCATCGGTTTCCAAAATAAAATCAATTTCACTTTTTTTTGATTCGGAACAAATAGAAAAAGTAGCGGTGCAAGCTTCTGTCGGGTTTAGATAAAATAAGATATGTTCCTCCCCTTTATCATCCGTTCGGACGACTTTGGCTGTTCCGGATAAAACTATCGGAATATCTTCAATTTCATCCCCCCGAGAAATGATATGTGTTCCTTCTTCAAATTTATATATTCTTCCATGTTTAGCTAAATTATCTAATAATTTATCAGAAAAAATATCACCTAAAACTTTTTCTAATTTTGCTCTTTTATTCATCGTTAATCTATATTTTTCACCTGTTCTACTTCAGGCAAATATTTTTTTATGATTTGTGTAACGCCTACATTTAACGTCAAATCATTTATTCTGCAATTATAACAATTTCCTTCAAATTGGATGATCACTTCTTTCCCTGTAAAATCTATTAAAGAAATATCGCCCCCGTCTTTTTGCAAAAAGGGGCGAATTTCTTCCAAAGCTTGATTTAGTTTAGCTAATTTATCCTTATCTTCCATCCTCAATGATTAATTAGTGCCTTAAATAAAAGGATTATTTAACACTACAACCGGCCTGATTGGTAATTTTAATTTTTTCACTCGGCGGTAAAGTTTCATTACGCTTCATGGTTTCCTCAACCACATTTTTGGTTATTTGCTCAAAAGCTTTTTGGGTTGGTGTATTTTCTTGCAAAGCCGCCGGACGCCCAACATCACCGGCTTCGCGCACACTCTGTACTAAAGGAATTTCACCTAAGAAAGCAACGCCTAAATCCTCCGCCAAATGTTTGCCACCATCTTTTCCAAAAATATAATATTTTTTATCGGGACATTCTTCCGGCGTAAAATAAGACATGTTTTCGACTATACCTAAAACAGGTACATTGATTGTGGGATTTTTAAACATATCGACTGATTTTTTTACATCGGCAATGGCCACATTTTGCGGTGTTGTAACAACTACTGCCCCTGTAACCGGTAAGGCCTGCATAACCGAAAGTTGAATATCGCCGGTTCCGGGAGGTAAGTCAATCAATAAGAAATCCAAGTCGCCCCAATCGGTATCAAAAACCATTTGATTAATAGCCGAATTAGCCATACTTCCCCGCCAAATAACAGCTTGGTCCGGACGGGCAAAATAACCAATGGACATATTTTTAACACCGTGTGCCTCAATAGGGATAATCATGGTTTTATCGCCCACTTTTGTAGCGCGTGGTCTTTCGCCGGAAGTGCCGAACATAATAGGAATGGAAGGACCATAAACATCGGTGTCTAAAATACCGACTTTAAAACCCATTTTAGCTAACGAAGTTGCCAGGTTAGCTGTCACGGTAGATTTACCAACACCACCTTTACCGGAGGCAACGGCAATAATATTTTTAATCTTTTTAAGAGGTTTTTCTTTTTCACTTTCCGGAATAACCACCTTAACGTTGATTTTAGTATCTACATCGCCAAAATCTTTTGACAATGCTTCCATAATGTCGTCTTCCAACTTTTTACGGATATGAACAGCAGGCGAATCAATAATGGCGTCAATTTCAATTTTTTTACCAAAAATATCAGATTTTGTTTTGACATCTTTGATCACACCGCCCTCAACAACATTAGTATTTTTGCCTTGAATATTAACTTTTTTTAATAAGTCTAATATCGTTTCTTTATTTAATTTTTTGCTCATGGTTTTTTATTTTAATAAAGTAAACAAAATTACAAAAAATATATTATTTAAAATGATTATAATTAACAATTTTATAAGCGTACTTTTTTTCGCGAAAAAGTATATAAAAAAAGTAAAACGGCCATAAATATGGCTACCCTTGCTATATAATCATCTTGTTGGCTATACAAAGTCAACTTTTCGTTTAAATGCACCTTTGCTAAAATACTTCCGCGCTTATTGTAGCCAAGTTGCTGAACAATTTCTCCTTTTTGATTAATATGTGCCGAAATACCTGTATTGGCCGACTGTACAACATCCCGCCTGCTTTCAATAGCACGCAAGCGTGCGATACTCAAATGTTGTCGATGCCCTTGTGTATTGCCCCACCACCCATCATTGGTTATAACCGCCAATAAATTAGCACCTTTACGCACATATCTGGCCACATAGGCTCCATACACACTTTCGTAACAAATGATTGGCGCTACCTTTATAGGAGTTCCCGGCACTTTAAAAACTGAAGGTTCTTTTTGTGTTACATTAGACCCCAATGAGACACCAATGGTTTTGGTAACCCAGTCGCCTATTAAAGGTTGTAAAAAACGCTGAAAAGGGGTGTATTCTGCCCCTACTACTAATTTGGATTTATGGTAGATTTGCACCGTATCAAATGGCGAAAGGAGCACAGCCGAATTATACATATCAAAATAGCGCCCCTTACTTGTTGTATTGGCTGTAACAGGTATATTTTTGTCTTTGAAATTATACCAATGAATAAAATCGACACCTGTTAATAAATTTGTCTGATTTTTCTTCGCAAAACGCTTTAAGATGTAATAAGGCCGGGAATTAGTAAACTGTTTAATTTCAATATACCTTGAGATAGCTGTTTCGGGCGCTATAATCAAATCAGCAGACGGATTGGCAATTTCTAAAAGATTTTGGGTCAGTTGAACATTATTATATTTAAATTTTTCTGTCCAAGGATCTAAGTTGGGTTGTAAAATAGACACCTTGACCGATGAGCCTCTTTCATGATAATGATGGTAAATATATAACGACAAAGCTATTGGCACTAAAATATAAATAAGCGTATTAAAAACACCCACCATTAAGATATATTTGTTTTTGGTCCTTAAATAACTATTCAACCATCTGAAAATCATTATATTGGTAAGCAAAAGCCACAATGCCCCGCCAAAAGCGCCGGTATATTCATACCATTGAATCCATTTGGACCATTCAGAAAAACCATTACCCAGATTTAACCAAGGCCAAGAAAAATCCCAATTCAAATGAAACTTTTCAAAACTAATCCATAAAAAAACAAAAAAAGCAAGTGCCATTTTTTCGGGCAAACGTTTGCGCACTATATGAAAAATATAAAATACCAACGTCATCAATAACGAATTTACCACAATGGCAAAAATGCCACCAAATACTGTTGCTTTAACAATCCACCAGGTTTGGGTTAAATTCCAAATAAAAAATGCCAAGTAAATATACCAAAATAAGCCTTTTTGTAACTTATTCTTTAAAAAATCTTGTTCCATAAAAAATAACGGCACAAAAGCAAAAAACAAAAACAGGGGAAATCCGGCTGTTGGCCAACCAAGGCTAAACAATATGCCGGATAAAAGAGCTAAAAGAATATTTTTTTTCATAAATAGAAAATATGGCAAATTTAAATTATTTTTTGCAACTTAATTTTCGCTAACTAATACTTAGTTATTATCTTGCACTTTTTATGGGATTGAACACCTTAAATAATTCAAGATTTAAATATAAATTAAATTACAAAAGATGATATAAGTCAGTTTTTAAAAAAGTTTAAGGCTTAAATTTACTTTAATAAAATTTATCATCATGAAAAAACACAATTTTTATGCAGGCCCCAGTATTCTACCGCAATACACCATAGATAAAACCATTGAAGGAATTAAAGATTTTGCCGGAACCGGGCTTTCCGTATTAGAAATTTCGCATCGTAGCAAGGAGTTTGTGAATGTAATGGAAAAGGCACAACAACTATTTAAAGAGTTGTTAAATATACCGGACGACTATGCCGTACTTTTTCTTCAAGGAGGTGCCAGCACACAATTTGCCATGATTCCTTTTAATCTTTTAAATAAAAAAGCTGCTTATTTGGATACCGGTGCATGGAGCAGTAAAGCCATTAAAGAAGCCAAAGGTTTTGGTGAAGTAGATATTGTAGCCAGTAGCAAAGATCAAGGTTATAATTATATACCTAAAGATTATGAAATACCTGCCGACGCGGATTATTTTCATATTACCACCAACAACACCATTGCCGGCACCGAAATAAAAAAAGACTTGGACTCTCCAGTTCCTTTGGTCGCCGATATGTCATCAGATATTTTCAGCCGTCCGGTTGATGTGTCCAAGTATGCGCTAATATATGGAGGGGCGCAAAAAAATCTGGGACCTGCAGGTGCAACTTTTGTCATTATCAAAAAAGACATATTAGGCAAAGTGAACCGGCACATACCAACTATGCTCAATTATCAAACCCATATCGATAAAGGTTCGATGTTTAACACGCCGCCTGTTTTAGCCGTTTTTTCTGCTTTACAGACCTTACAATGGCTCAAAGACAATGGTGGTGTTGAAGCAGCCCAACAACGCAATATCGAAAAGGCACAAATTTTATATGATGAGATTGACCGTAATAAGCTCTTTACAGCAGCGGTTCCTAATCCTGAAGACCGTTCTTTAATGAATATTACTTTTGTCATGAATGATGACTATAAACAACATGAACAAAATTTCTTGGATTTTGCCGCACAACGTGGAATTGTCGGTATTAAAGGACACCGTTCTGTAGGTGGTTTCAGAGCCTCAACTTATAATGCTTTGCCCAAAGAAAGTGTGGAAACATTGGTCAAAGCGATGCAAGATTTTGAAAAACAAGTTTCTTAAAAAAATAAATGAATTAATCTATGAAAAAAGTTTTAATAGCCACTGTCAAACCCTTTGCTCCGGCTGCTATTTCACAAATGAAAGAGCTATTGACACAAGCCGGTTATGACATGCAGTTGCTCGAAAAATATCCTGATACGGAAACATTAAAAAAAGCCGTACAAGATGCAGATGCACTTATTGTACGTAGTGATAAAGTTACGCCTGAAATTCTAAATGCTGCCAAAAACCTTAAAATTGTAGTAAGAGCAGGTGCCGGTTATGATAATATTGATTTGCCGGCAGCCACTGAAAAAAACATAGTGGTTATGAACACGCCCGGCCAAAATGCCAATGCTGTAGCAGAATTAGTCTTGGGTATGATGGTTTATATGGCCAGAAACCGCTTTAACGGCCAACCGGGTATTGAACTGAAAGATAAAACAATCGGTATTCATGCGTATGGTAATGTTGGCAAAAATGTTGCCCGTATTGCTAAAGGTTTTGACATGCAAGTGGTGGCACATGACCCTTATGTATCCTCAGAAATAGTAGAACGTGACGGCATAAAAGATTATGAAGAAGTCGAAGATATGTATCGCAACAGTCAATATGTCTCTTTGCATATCCCGGCTACGCCGCAAACCATCAAAAGTATCAATTATGACCTGTTAAAATTAATGCCCGAAAATGCGGTTTTAATCAACACGGCCCGTAAAGAAATTATTGACGAAGACGGTTTAATTAAATTAATGGAGGAAAGACCCGATTTTAAATACATTTCGGATATTGCCCCCGATAAAAAAGACGAATTTGAAGAGCGTTTTGGCGAACGCGTCTTTTTTACCCCCAAAAAAATGGGTGCACAAACAGCCGAAGCTAACATCAATGCCGGTGTGGCAGCCGTTAAACAAATAATCGATTACTTTAAAAACGGCAATACAACCTACAAACTTAACTAAAAAACAATTAACTACTAATAAGATATTATTATGGCAACCATTAAACCTTTTAAAGGATTTAGACCTCCAAAAGATATTGCAAAAGACCTTTCTGCCCTGCCCTATGATGTGATGAACACACAGGAAGCAGCCGAAATGGCCAAAGGAAAAGAATACTCATTATTGCATATTACCCGGGCTGAAATCGATTTTCCGGAAGAAATAGACAGTCATTCGGAAAAAGTCTATAAAAAAGCCGTAGAAAATTACCAAAAATTTAAAGAAAACAACTGGTTAAAGCAAGATGAAAAACCCCATTATTATATCTATGCGCAAACCATGGATGGTCGTACCCAATATGGTATTGTAGGGGCGGCAGCGGCACAAGACTATTTTGATGGCATTATTAAAAAGCACGAATTAACCCGTCCTGATAAAGAAGAAGACCGTATGGTGTTGACGCGTTATCTCAATGCCAATATTGAACCGGTTTTTTTCTCATATAAAGCAGTACCGGAAATTGATGCCATTGTCGAAAAAGTGGTAAAAAATAATGAACCCGTTTATGATTTCACAACAGAAGATGGTTTTGGTCATCATTTTTGGGTGGTGGAAAGCGAAGAAGATAATGCGGCCTTGGAAAAACTTTTTGAAGAAAAAGTACCTTATACTTACGTGGCTGACGGACATCACAGAACAGCAGCTGCCGCACGTATCATGCAAGAAAAAAAAGCCCAAAATCCCAATCATACCGGTAACGAAGCCTATAATTATTTTATGGCCGTTCATTTTCCGGACAATCAATTAAAAATCATCGATTATAACCGTGTGGTCAAAGACTTAAACGGTTTGAGTAAGGAAGAATTTTTAGAAAAATTATCTACCGGTTTTGAAATAGAAAAAATGGGTCCGGAAATTTATAAACCGGGTAAGTTGCATGAATTTTCGATGTATTTGGATGGCGATTGGTATAAATTGACGGCCAAACCCGGCACTTATGATGACAATGACCCGATTGACCAATTGGATGTCAGCGTATTGTCCAAACAAATTTTAGAACCACTATTAGATATTAAAGATTTGCGTACCAGCAAGCGAATAGATTTTGTAGGGGGTATCCGCGGATTATCCGCACTTAAAGAAAAGGTTGACAGTGGCGATTATGCGGTTGCTTTTGCCTTATATCCGGTATCGATGAAGCAATTGATCAATATTGCTGACACCGGTAATATTATGCCGCCAAAAACGACTTGGTTTGAGCCCAAACTCCGTAGTGGTTTGGTTATTCATGATTTATCTGAATAAAATAATGTCCGCGATTTTTGACGCTAAAAGTCGCGGACTTCTTGATATTAATGTAAGCAAAACCATAAAATATATATTATGGCACAAGTTTTACCCGCCAAACTTATTCATCCGTTAAGAAATAAAGTTTGCATTTTCCCTACTGAAGACGATTGTGAATTAACCGCCAGTGAAATAAACAGTATTATCCGGCGAAATCCCTACTCATTCAATAATATTTTGTATAAACCTTACATAAAACGTCTGCAAGGTTTAAAAAAATACAAAGCTATTAAAAGACAATATTTAAAATTTAAAAAAAATAATATAATTAAGGAAAGCGAAAATCCGGCTTTTTATATTTACAATATTATTGACAATGAGCAAAATGAATCAGTTGGGATTGTTGGTAAAATAGCGCATCAAGAATATGAGGAAGGACATGTGTCAAAAATAGAAAAATCTATCCCTGAATTGGTAGCCGAAAAAAGTGAACTGATTAAGCATACCGGTTTTGTAGCCAAACCCATTACGGTGGTTCATGAAGATTTGCCTGGCATCAATCAGATAATTGAAAAATATAAATCTAAAATTCCACTTTATGAATTTACCCGTAATAATGGCTTTATTCATGAAGTCTGGCAAATTTTGGACAAGGATGATATAGCCTTCATACAAGCAGCTTTTGCTTCTGCACAACAATTTTATATCATCGATGACAATAACGAATTTGAAGCATTACATCAAATTTATCAGGATAAAAAAAACGCAAACGATTTAATTTCGGGGCAAGAAGCCTTTAATTTTTTTCCCGCTTTACTGATGAGCCGTAATCAAGTCAAAATCCATGAATATAAAAAAGGCGTTCCGGCAGACTATCCGCTAACAACAGCCGAATTATTAAAAAATTTAGAAAAAAATTTTAACATCTTTGAAATCGAGGATTTTGATTTGCCAAAAAAAGGTGAAATATTACTCTACAGTTTTTACAAACGTTACAAACTCATCCCAAAAGACCATTTACCCAAAGAGTTACCTGATTCGGTTATTTTTGAGAAATTTATTCTTCCAAGAATTTCTGTAAACAATATCTTAATTGATACCGGAAAATTAAAATTTTGTGATGGTAAGCGCAGCGCCAAATGTGTGGACAATCAAATAAAAAAAGGAAATTGTAAATTCGGATTTATTATTTCGCCTATGGATTTTGATGAAATGGAAGAAAATATCCGCAAAAACATCACTATTCCGTACAAAAGTTTATATTTAGAACCCCGGCCTTTAAAAGGTTTATTTATATATCAAATTTAACCCATGAACCAAATTTGTCAAAATATTAATAAAATAAAACAATCCATTCCTGCCAATGTATTATTGGTGGCTGTTTCTAAAACAAAACCTGTTGAAGATATTTTAACCGCCTATCAATGCGGACAACGGCATTTTGGCGAAAACAAAGTACAAGAACAGATTGAAAAACACGACAAATTACCAGAAGACATCCAATGGCATATGATTGGCCACTTACAACGAAACAAAGTTAAATATATAGCCGGTTTTGTTTATCTGATACATGGGGTGGATAATTTAAAATTGCTTAAAGAAATAAACAAACAGGGAAATAAAATTCAAAAAAAAATACAAATCCTTCTACAAATTAAAATAGCCCAAGAGGAGACCAAATTTGGGATGAATGAAAATACTTTACATGAAATTATTCAACAATATAAAGCTGGTGAATTCCCCTTTGTCAAAATTTCAGGTTTAATGGGTATGGCCACCAATACGCCTGATGGTGAACAAATTGCCCGCGAGTTCAAACATTTATATGAATTGTTTCAAACTTACCGAAACGAAATTGACAGTTTTAAGTATCTGTCAATGGGCATGAGTGGCGATTATGACATTGCTATAAAAGAAGGCAGTAACTTAATACGAGTAGGCTCGGCTATTTTCGGTCAGCGTGAATATAAGGTTTAAACTGAGTGATTTTTTAGTAAATTTGCAGCAAACCGTTTCAATTATTTTTTATGGACTTCATTAAATTTCTTGTCAGTAAAACTTTTTTAAAAAATCTGATTTCAGCTGCTATTCTTTTGGCTTTACTGATTTTTGGCTTAAATATTTATCTCAAAAATTACACACACCACAACGAATACCATTTGGTACCCGATTTGACCAATAAAACTTATCAAGAAGCCAAAGAAATCTTACAAAAACGGAAAATGAATATTGTCATCATTGATACGGTTCCATATAATCCGGCATTTAAGAAATTTGCCATTGTCGATCAAAACCCTCATAAAAATGACCAAGTTAAAGTTGGACGAAAAATTTATGTCAAACTCAATAGCAATGCTTTTCCCAAGGTCTCTTTTCCTCCTATTATCGGAAAATCCAAAAGACAAGCTGTCAATTTATTAAAAGCAGCGGGATTAAAAATCGGTAAAATAAGCGAAAAACCATACTTTGCCGAAATTGTATTAGCAGCTACCCATCAGAAAGACAGTTTAAAAACAGGTATGCCTATTCCAAAACAGTCTGTGATTAATTTGATAATTGGCGATGGTAAAAGCAATGCGGAAGAGGATTCTGAAGAAGATAACCCAGCAGAAACGACAAGCGATAATACCGGAAAACACGATGCCTCTATTGAAAACACCTTAAATAATGTCCTTGGAAACTAACGAACTACCCGAAGAAGAAAAGCTATTCGAACATTTCAATTTTACGGTTGACAAAGGACAGCGACCTGTTCGTATTGACCGTTATTTGACGGATAAAATTGAAAATTTGACCCGAAACCGTATTCAAAATGTGGCTAAATCTGGCGGAGTACTGGTCAATGAACAAGCGGTAAAACCCAACTATAAAGTGAAACCCGGCGATACAATCAAAATTGTTTTGCCCTATGCGCCTTACGAAAATTTATTGGTTCCGGAAGAAATACCCTTGGATATTGTCTATGAAGATGATGATTTGCTCGTGGTAAACAAACCTGCCGGAATGGTAGTACACCCGGGGCATGGCAATTATAGTGGGACATTACTCAATGGATTAATTCATCATATTGATAATTTGCCTAAAAATTCAGACAACCGTCCCGGATTGGTTCATCGTATTGATAAAGACACCACCGGCTTGTTGGTTGTGGCCAAAAATGAAAATGCCATAACTAAGCTGGCGCAACAATTTATGGATAAAACCTCTAAACGCAAATATATTGCTCTGGTTTGGGGTGATTTACCCGAAGATGAAGGAACCATTGAAGGAAATTTAGCACGCAACCCCAAAAACCGTTTGCAAATGATGGTTTTTCCCGATGGCGAAACGGGTAAAAAAGCGGTTACGCATTATAAAGTATTAGAGCGTTTCGGGTATGTAACATTGGTGGAACTGGAACTAGAAACCGGTCGCACGCATCAAATACGTGCACACATGAAATACCTGGGACATCCGCTCTTTAATGATGCCCGTTATGGTGGCGATAAAATTTTAAAAGGCACTACTTTTACAAAATACAAACAATTTGTTGACAATACTTTTAAAGTATTGCCACGTCAAGCTTTACATGCCAAAACTTTAGGGTTTACACATCCCAAAACGGGTAAGTTTATGGAATTTGACAGTAAAATACCCGCGGACATGCAAGCTGCTATAGAACGTTGGAGACATTACGCCCAACATAAAAAAGCATAAAAATTGGTATGAATACACAACCTATCGGTTTATTTGATTCCGGTGTCGGCGGATTGAGTATTTGGCAAGCTATCCATCGGCTTTTACCTTATGAATCAACTATTTATTTAGCTGATAATCTGAATGCACCGTATGGAAACAAAAGCAAAGAAGAAATCATTGCTTTAAGTGAAAAAAATACCGAATTTTTATTAAATCAAAATGCCAAACTGATTGTTGTGGCTTGTAATACGGCTTCAACCAATGCCATTCCCCATCTACGGCAAAAATATAAAGTTCCATTTATAAAAATTCAACCGGCTATAAAACCGGCTGGACTACAAAGCCGAAGCAAAAAAATAGGTTTATTGGCAACTGCCGGCACTTTAAAAAGTAAAATGTTAAACGATTTGATACAGAAAATACCCACGCAAGATATTAATATCATAAAACAACATGGCGAAGGTTTGGTTGAATTGGTAGAACAAAACAAAATTAATACAGCTGAAACTTATAATTTGTTAAGTAAATATTTACTCCCCATGCGTCACCAAGGTATTGACCAGTTGGTCTTGGGCTGTACGCACTATCCTTTTTTAATCCCACAAATACAAAAAATTTTGGGGTCTGAGATCAACATAATTGAGCCCAGTGAAGCCATTGCCAGGCAGACCAAACGCATATTAGAAGAATTTGCATTGACTGCACCTAAAAAAAATAAGGGCCGGCATATTTTTTATGCCAATAAGTCAATTAAGGCCTTACAAGTTCTTTTACCGGCAGACAATATTTATTACATAAAGCAAGTAAACTTTTAATTCTTATTGTTTAAAAGTTTTATATCCTCAAATAAATATTTGTTTTCCTGTTAATTTAATATTAATTTTGTCTACATTTAATT
>Ga0256831_1000588_pt1 | contig 18871 bp, 8 predicted proteins | sample 132544metaG_FD_189087 | JGI IMG/M metagenome (GOLD analysis project Ga0256831, IMG submission 189087) | Hydrothermal vent microbial communities from Lau Basin, Pacific Ocean - 132-544 | ecosystem: Environmental > Aquatic > Marine > Hydrothermal vents | place: Pacific Ocean: Lau Basin | collected... | reverse complement strand
GATTTAAAAAATCAATAATAATAATAATAATAATAATAATAATAATAATAATAACCAAAAAAATCACAAAATGAAAAACCTTATTTTTTTTATGTTTTCTTTTTTATTCGTCGTTTGTGCGCAAGGTCAAAATGCAACATTTAATTGGGTCGAAGAGGTAATTTCTGAAAACAACAACCTCACCGGAATGACTGTTACAGGAGATACGTCAACTGTTATTGTAGGTCACAACAATGTTTTCAAAAAGAAAACTCAAAAGGTTCAGGCATGGACGGACATCAATGCTTTTGATCCTGAATATGATTTCATTGGAATGAGTGCCGTAGGCGATATAACTTTTATGTCGTCAAAGAGGTCAAAAATTATTAATCATCCTCCTGGTGGATATAGAGATATATTTGTTAGTGGTGTTCTTTTGAAATCAACAAATAAGGGTACAAATTGGTCTGTATTAGACGTAACAAAAATTGGAGTAGGCGATGACGCTTCTGTTAATCCCAATGCTGATGGTGGATACGAAAAAGATTTTCATTCTGTAGGTGCATTCAATACCGACACTTTCCTTGTTTACTCTGGATGGTACGACATTACAACTGGGGAAAGGGTTAAAAGAGGAGGAGTTTTCCTCACAAAAGATGGGGGTGAGGTTTGGGAAATAATAGTAAGCGGACTGGGATCAAATATTATCACTTCAATTATTTGTAAAGACTCTGTGGCATTAATAGGTGGTTCAAAATCGCTTTACAAAACAAATATAGCGACTAACACAACAACCGATATTTATCCTAATCTTGCTGTTGGAACGGATAGTAACTTATATGTGAGTACAATAACAGTTGTAAATACCGATAGTTTTTACGTAACTACCACAATGGATGGAATCTTTAGAACAGGAGACGGAGGTGAAACTTTTACAAAATTAAATGGAGTCTCAGGAGGGAATGATTTGTATCTTTTAAATGACTCAAGTATGATTATTCTGGGATCTTCATCAAAATCAAAAATTTCAACTGACTACGGAACTTCATGGGCAGACTGCTATCCGGGTAAAACTTGTTATAAAATAGGTGGAGTTTTGGGAGATACGCTTTATGGTTTATCAAAATCAGTAGCTTATAAAATTGCTGTTACTGATTTGCTTGTTAAAAACTTCAATTGGTCAACAGTTACTATTACTAATGGGGAAAACCTTCAGAAAATGACTATCTACGATGAAGACAACGCAGTAATTGCTGCCTATGGCGAAGTTTGTAAAATAACATCTGATGGTGGCAAAACATGGACAAATACCAATCTTCCAACTGATTATCAGGAAGATGTTGAATTCGATTTTACAAGCATTAGTGCGAATGGAGAGAATGCATTCTCAACAATTCGACGTTTTAGAATTGCTAATTTCCCAGCAACAAGCACTGTTAACGACTTTTATATGGAAGGCTTAGTTTTAAGCACAACTGATGATTGGGAAACAGTGACCTTATTGGATGCCTCAAAAGTGGGTGCAGGCGAGGGTTCTGATCCAACAAAAAATCCTCAAATGGACGGGTGTTATGGATTCAATCCATACTCAGTTTGTTGCGTTGATGAAAATACTGCTTATTTGTATGTAAATTGGTACGAAGTAGTAACCGAAAATAAGGCAAATACTCGGGGACGTGTGTTTAAAACAACTGATGGCGGTGCGAGTTGGTCGGCTGTTACTATCGACTTTGGCAGTTCTTATATAAACGGAATTAGTTTTATTGGAGATACAGGATATATTGCAGGAAACAAAACCTTACTAAAAACTACTGATGGCGGTAATACTTATACAGATTTATACCCAACAATGGCAGCAGCGAACAAGGATAGTAGTATCTTTTTAAAAACAGTTGTTCTTACAAATACAAATGAGTTTTATATCCCAACAACATCCGATGGCGTATTTATCTCAAAAGATGGGGGTAATTCATTTTCGAAATTTGAAGGTATTTCGGGGGCAAATGATTTTTATAAATTCGATGATAATTCATTTATGTGTATGGGACTGACGTCCAAATCATTCTTTACAAACAATGGAGGCGATAATTGGCAAAATGCTTCGGCAGGCACAACCATTTACAATATTGGTGAAATTTTCAATGATTCTCTTTATACACTTGGCAAAGGGAAAGTTATGAAAATTGCATTGTCCGACCTCGACTTAAAAACTGCTGTTAAAGAGATTAAACTCGATAACGAATTATCAGTCCGGTACAAACCGTTATCAATTGAGATTGTCTCTTCTGAGAATGAAATTGAGCAATGTAAAATTTATTCGATAACCGGAAAATTAGTTTCTGTTTACGAGCCGAACAACAGAACTTACGAATTACAACGCAGTAACTTCAAACCGGGTATTTATATTATAGATGCTTTTATTAAAGGGAAAAGACATACTGAGAAAATTGTTTTTTAACGAATTAGACCATCAATTTACGTCATTCTGAAACAAGTTCAGAATGACGTTCTTTAAAGTGTCACCCGTTTATTGTTACCTATTTTTTTTGATTTGTAATAAATCTATGTTGAAAGCACTGTTAACTGTTTTTACAATTGCTCTTTTAAGCCTCTGTTTTTCATTTGCTTCAACTGCACAGCAGAAAATAACGGTGAATGGCATAGTTACCGATGCCGAAACCGGGCAACCGGTATTATACGCAAATGTTGCTTTCCCCGAACTGGGAGTTGGAACATCGACAAACGAAAAAGGAGAATTTGTTATTCAATCGGTTCCGGCTGGCACCTATATTTTTAAAGTTACCTACATCGGGTACAAAGAGTACTCGATAAATATAACACTAAGAAAAGATGCGAATCTAAAAATCAGGCTGCATAAACAGTCGCTGGGGTTGAAAGAGGTAACCGTAACTGCCGAGAACTCAAATAGCAGTACAACCTCGTCGAAAATAAAAAGTGAGGCAATCAGTCACGTTCAGGCATCGAGTTTAAAAGATATTATGCAGCTTATTCCCGGAAATATTTCGGAGAACCCCAATTTAAGCCGTCCGTCGAGAATAAGTATTCGCGAAATTACCGAAGATGTAAACAGCGCACTCGGCACAGCAATTATTGTCGACGATATTCCCGTTTCGAACGATGGAAACCTTCAAAAAAGCATCAGCAGTTCAAACGGTTTTTCATCGGTGGCCGGCTCGGGAGTCGACCTTCGTCAGATTCCGGTAGAAAACATCGAATCGATTACTGTCGATGTAGGAATTTCATCGGCAGAACACGGAAACCTCACTTCGGGTGCGGTTCATATAAAAACAAAATCGGGCGGCTCGCCCTACAACGTTAAGTTTCAAGCCGACCCGCACACCAAACAAATTTATCTGGGCAAAGGATATTTATTGCAAAATAACAACGGAGTAATAAATGTAGATTTGGGTTATACAAACTCGTTTCGCGACCTTACCAAACAGACCAAACAGTATAAAAGAGTAAATGCCACAACCAAGTATTCGCGTACCTTTTTCAGAGATAAATCGCCACTTATTGTCGATATGAAACTCGATTTTTTACGCTCGCTCGACAATTACAAATACGACCCCGATATGCTACAAGAGGAGGAACACTTTGCACAAGACCAGAGTTTACGAGGGAAAATTACGGCAGTTTGGTCGCTTAACAAAGCATTTCTAAAAAGTGTAGCATTCGATTTTGGTTACAGCAAAACCTGGCAGGAAGGGTTTGAAAAAACGCTGGAGAGTTCGTCGAGTGGGCCCAACTTTTTTGCGACAGCAACTACCAGTGGCGAATACGAAATTTCGTACGGCCCGGCAACTTACTACTCCGAAGTTACTTACGACGGAAAACCATTTAGTCTCTATTCGAAATTAAAAGCGAAATTTTATCATAAAGCCGAGTTCGTAACAAACAACGTACTATTTGGCGCCGAATGGCGAACCACAGGCAACAACGGCGAGGGGCGCACATTCGACCTTGAAAAACCACCGGCAGGCACCGGAAATCGTCCACGCCCGTTTACCGATATTCCTTCGCTTAACCAGTTTTCGCTCTTTTTAGAAGATAAAATTACGTTCGATATTGGTACAACCGCACTCGATATTATGGCAGGAGCACGAATGGACAATATTCAACCTGCTGGACTTTTCAACACTTCGGGCAGCCTGAATTTCGACCCGAGAGTTAACGTTCGTTACCAAATTCTAAACAAAAAAAACAACTCGCTTTTTCGCGACTTAGCACTTCGTATTGGTTACGGACAAACCACAAAAGCGCCAACGCTAATACATCTTTATCCCGATAAAAAATACAACGACAAAATTAGTTTTAACTACTACCCCGACCTGATTGTAGCAACCACCGACGTTGTTCAGGATACAAGAAATTACAATCTACTTCCTGCAAAAAGCAACAAATATGAGGTGGGAATCGATTTTCAAATCGATAAAATAAAAACCCGCATTACAGGATTTTACGAAAAACACGAGGGTGGATTTATTTCAAGCTACACATACTACCCTATGTTTTTCCGCGATTACGATGTGCTGGAAGCAGGGAAACACCCTTACTACATTGAAGGCGACGGTGTTTATTACAACGACGAAACAACCGGAAATCCTATTGCATTGGGTTACGAAAACGACAAGAAATTTGTGTCGTATTCGCAATTTACAAATGCAAGTACACGGTTAAAAACAGGAATTGAATACGTTGTTAACTTTGGAAAAGTTAAAGCACTCCACACTTCGTTCTTAATAAACGGTGCTTGGCTAAAAACCGAATCGTACTCGACCGATGCACCCTACTGGAAAACAATTAGCTACACAGTTTTTGAAGGAAACAGCAGCCGGCAGGAGTCGTTTGCCGCCAAATATAAAAACCGGTTGGGATATGGAATTGTAAACGAGCGGCTGAATACCAACTTTAATATAATCACCCACATTCCCGAAATAAAAATGCTGGTTACATTAACTACGCAGGTAATTTGGTTCGAAAAAGACCACCGCAATATTTACGATGATAATAAATTGTATTCACTAACAGAATTGCGCAATTATCTGAACCAACCCGACCTCTTTAAAAACGAAAAAGAGGAGGACTTTTACTACTATCTTCCGGTGAGTTACAAAGAGTACGACAATATTGAACACGAATACACAATTGCAGATTTCGAGAATTCGCTGGCGCAAAAGGCAATCAGGAAAACACAAAAATACCGGTTTGGTGAACGAACACTGCCGCCACTGTTTTTGTGCAACATAAAAATATCGAAAGATATTGCACAACGGTTTAAGCTGTCGTTTTATGCCAACAACTTTTTAAATATTCAGCCCTGGCATCTCGATGAGCGAAGCGGCCTGTATATCCGCCGCAACCAGCAGCCCTATTTTGGGGCCGATATAAAAATGCAGTTTTAACATTTAGGTGATTAGACTTATAGACTTATAGATGATTAGACAATTAGATTTTTAGAGAAAACAGTAAAATTAAATTTCAACCAGCACAGCAATAGCAACTAAGGTATTTTAACTTACACCGGGTTTTAACCCGGTGACAAAACAAATACAAAAAAAGGTGCGTTCGATAATAGTTGATAAAAGGGAGGTAGTTGCACGCACCGCATATTGAGAACTTAATAATAGAGATGATAAAAGAATATAATTTTTTTACCCTTTCGGCTGTCGCCACTTTCCCTTAAAAAGGGAAAGACGATAAAGCTAACTGTTGCGGTAAAGTTAATCTTTTGCACTGATTAAGTTTAAGGCGTTCTCCTCCTTCGGCTGACGGAGGAGATGTCGAAGACAGAGGGGTAAAAAGAACAAACAGATAATAAAATATGTATTTAGTAAAAACAGTAAAATTAAATATCAACCAGCACTGCAATAGCAACTAAGGTATTTTAACTTACACCGGATTTTAACCCGGTGACAAAACAAATACAAATGAAGAAACAAATTATAATCTTGCTGCTTCCCCTGTTATTTGCAGGGTGCAACATATACGAAACCCCATCTACGTACAGTTTTTCGGTTACGGTAAATTACCCCGACGAGTTTAACAGCGGAGGCCCGGCAGCCGGGAAAGAGGTTCTGATTCGTGAATTACAAACAGGCCGTGAATTTACAGAGAATACCAACGAAAACGGAACCGTAACTTTCAATGTAAGAGGTGGAAATTACGATATAATTGTCTCCTTTTCAGAAAAACACAAAATTGATTTCGATGGATATCCGGTTAAAAAGACCGTACTTTTTAACGGAGCAATTAACGCCGCCACAATTCTTGAAAATGGAAACAGTTTTACTATTCAAACAGAGTATTCAATTCAAAACGAAGGTTTTGTAATTAAAGAGCTGTACACTTCCGGCAGTCGCACACCCGAAGGAAAATCGTACGGGGCAGCGAAATTTGTTGAAATTTATAACAACTCCGACAAGGTTTTGTATTCCGACGGACTCTGCTTTGGAGTGGTTCACTCAACAACCACCTACGAGCCAACACCGTGGGTCGACGAAAACGGCAACCTACTACCACGAATTCCGCTATGGAGTTTTGTGGCAATTGTTCCGGGCACCGGCGAGGAGCACCCCATTCAACCCGGCGAATCGTTTGTTATTGCACTCTCGGGACTGAACCACCGCGACGACCCCAACGGAAACCCAAATTCAATCGACTTATCGAAAGCTGCCTGGGAGTTTTATGTTGAAGACGGAAAATATATCGATGTGCCCGAAGTACCAAATATTTTAATGCAACGAATTACAAAAGGAACAGCAATGATTTTCGATGTACGCGGGCAGGTTTCTATTCTGTTCAGGCTGCCTTCCGACAATTTACAGGAAATTTTTACCAACCCCGATAATTATATGGTACAACCGGGCGGTTCATTTAACTGTTTTATGGTTCCGTACGGTTGGGTAATCGATGGGGTCGACAACCTCCGCCTCGACGACCGCGGTGCTTTTAAACGCTTGCCAAACAGTATCGATGTCGGGTATATTCAACACAAAGGTGGCTACCAACGGGTTTCAATTAAACGAAAAGTAAAAGAGGTGATTGATGGAAGAACCGTATATCAGGATACAAACAATTCGACCAACGACTTTTTAACCAATCAGGAACCAACACCGGGAGTAATTGCGAAAAATTGATGAAACAAATTTTAAAAAATAGTACTCGACTTTTATTAATGGTTGTGGCGGTTGCCTCAACAAATTTATTGTTTGCAGGCGAACCCGATTCGCTCCGACAGCATACATCGCTCTCTTCCGAAAAAATAGTTCATTTAAAAACAGTCTGGGACGGTTCGGCAAATGCAGCATCGTTACAGTTTTTCGATATCAGGCAAAAAATAGGAAAAGCAACTTTAAACTACAATTACGAAAACGGCGATTTACACCGCTATCAACAAGAAAGGAAATTAAACGAAACAGGATTTTTCACAAACGGTTACGTTACTCTTAAACGATGGAAATTTTATGGCAATTTTAACTACTCGAACAGCAAAAACGAAGCGGTAAACTGGATCGACGTTTTAAATCCATACAACGATAATCCGTACATTATGGCCGACTCAATTGGCGGAACTTACCACAAAGAGTTTTTTAAAATGCGTGCAAAAGCCGCCTGGCAAATTAACAATCGTTTTATTTTTGGTGTCGATATGAACTACAAAGCGGGCGTTGGAGCGCGCCGGAAAGACCCACGACCGAAAAATACCACAACCACTTTCAATATCGCTCCGGCAATTATTTTTACATTCAACAAAATAAAACTGGGGGCAAACTTCCGCTACCAGACCAGCAAAGAAGATATTGAGATTACAACGGTTACCGACTCGGTTTACGATTATTTTAATATGAAAGGGCTGGGCGCATTTTCCGTTTCAACCGAAAAAGACCGGCGGAGCCACGAATCAAATCTTTTTGGCGGCGGAATTCAAATGGGTTATACAGGCAATAAAATTAGCAACCTTACCGAAGCGAGTTTCTTCCGCAAAGCAACCGATATTAAACGGGGCGTTTCGTTCCCGCTTCAGGTCGTTCTGCTCGAAAATTACACCACCGGAATTGCATCGACTTTTATGTTTCTGCACAACAAAAACACAATCAATAAAATAAAAATACACTTTACAGACAATCACATTTACGGTCACGAACCGGTGGTGGAGCCAAAACTCGAGCAGCACTCGTACCAATGGGAAACACTGGCAAAATACACACTTTACTGGCACAACCGGCAGCAATATGGAGTAGATTATTCGTACTACAAACTGGTTAATGCCAACCATTTTAACTGGGGCACAACGCTTGCAGCACAAATTACAAACAGCCAAACCACCTACTATTTCGTTCCCGAAACAAACGAGCAGTCGTTAAACTATTTCCAAATAAAAGGAGCTTTCGAAAAAGAGTTTCAAACCGAAAAAAATACGCTTGTTGTATCGATTAACAGCAGCTACCGGAAAGGGTTTAACAGTTCGTACAAAATTGTTTCCGACAAAATTCTGTTAGAAACTGTTCATTCAGAACTTGTAAAACACGATTTTAATTATTTTAATAATCCACTGGTACAAGTGGGCGGCTCATTTCAGTTTGGAAGAATAATTCATCTTTACAAATCGCCGGTTCAACTCTTTTTTAGTGGCCGTTACAGTCGGTTAATAGCAAAAACAGACAACAAAAACCGCGATATTTTTGAGTTAAAACTTGGAGTTAATTTTTAAAAACATAACCACCCCGAAATGGTTCGGTGCATTTTTATAAACACCTCATAAACAAAGAGTGGGGAGCACAAGACAACTGTCGCAATCTACTAAAAATCAGAGCCCTGCGACTTTGCGGCTTTGCGAGAAATAAAGATTCAACAAAGTACCCCGGAAACAAAACAGAAAAAAACCACCTCGGCAAATACAAATTCAGAATATTTATCTTCTATTTTGCGTACAGTTTCTCGCGCAAAGCGTGTATCTTTTCATCAGTAATATAATCGTCATAATTCATCAATTTATCGATAATTCCGTTGGGCGTAAGTTCAATTATACGGTCGCAAACCGACGAGATAAATTCGTGGTCGTGCGACGACATAAATACATTCCCCGGATAACGTTTTAGGTTGTTGTTAAACGACTGTATCGACTCCAAATCGAGGTGGTTGGTTGGCGTGTCGAGCACCAGTGCATTTGGATTTTCGAGCATCATTTTCGAAATCATACAGCGCATTTTTTCACCTCCCGAGAGCACACTAACTTTTTTATAAATTTCGTCGCCGGCAAACAACATTTTTCCTAAATATCCTCGAATATACATCTCTGTTGTGTCGGTAGTAAATTGGTAAAGCCAATCGAAAAGCGTTAACTCGCTGTTAAAAAACGCTGAATTATCTATTGGCAAATAAGCCGATGTAATGGTTTGTCCCCACTGGTAACTGCCCGAATCGGGTTGCTGGTGTCCATTAATAATTTCAAAAAATACCGTCATCGCACGCGGGTCTCTCGAGAGAAAAACAATTTTCTCACCTTTATTAGCCACAAACTCCACATCCTTAAAAAGAATCTCTCCATCAATGCTGGCACTCAATCCTGTAACGTCGAGAATTTTATCGCCCGCTTCGCGTTCGGGAGTAAAAATAATTCCCGGATATTTTCGCGTCGATGGCTGAATGTCAGAAATATTCAGCTTTTCAATCATCTTTTTACGACTGGTTGCCTGTTTCGATTTTGCCACGTTGGCACTAAAACGCTGAATAAATTCCTGCAACTCTTTTTTCTTCTCTTCGGCTTTTTTGTTTTGAGCCTGCTGTTGGCGCAGCGCCAGCTGGCTGCTTTCGTACCAGAAACTGTAGTTTCCGGCAAACATTTTAATATCGTTAAAATCTATATCGATGGTGTGCGTACTAATGGCATCTAAAAAGTGCCTGTCGTGCGAAACAACCAACACTGTGTTTTCGTAATTGGCAAGATAGTTTTCTAACCAAACTACCGTTTCAAGGTCCAGGTCGTTGGTCGGCTCATCGAGCAATAAATTATCGGGTTTTCCAAAAAGTGCCTGTGCAAGCAGCACGCGCACCTTCTGTTTTCCACTCATATCTTTCATTAACGTCTGATGAAACTGCTCTTTAATTCCCAAATTACTTAGTAGCGATGCCGCCCCGCTTTCGGCATTCCAGCCATCCATATCGGCAAATTCAGCTTCCAGTTCAGCAGTCCGCAAACCGTCCTCCTCCGAAAAATCGGGCTTGGCATACAGTCGCTCCTTCTCCTCCATAATTTCCCAAAGTTTTGCGTGCCCCTTTAATACGGTGTTCAAAACCGTAAACTCGTCAAAAGCAAAGTGGTCCTGACTTAGCACCGAAAGTCGCTCGCCCGGTCCCAACGAAATATGTCCGGCAGTAGCATCAATCTCACCCGAAATTGCCTTCAAAAATGTCGATTTTCCTGCGCCGTTTGCACCAATTACTCCGTAACAATTCCCGGCTGTAAACTTCATATTCACATCCTGAAACAACACTCTTTTACCAAACTGAATTCTTAAATCTGAAACTGTAATCATCTGAAAAATATAATTTTATGCCCCCTAAAAACTAAAAAGCGTGCAAAGGTAGATATTAAAAAACTACAACACCTACAATGCCCCCAAAACCGTTTTGGGGTAAACTATTTGTTAACAGTAATTTTCTGTTGACCGGCAGCCGGGCTTTCCGTTTGTAGTTGCCTCAACGCACTCCGGTGGTTGTAGGCAATCCGTGTGCTTCCTCCGGTCGCAGCCGTTTGCCAACAACCACTCGGGCGCGTTTTCGGCAAGCTACCACTGCAATCCCTGCCGGGGTGCTCCGTCGAAATTGTTTCTCAAAATCAGATTTTTTGTTACTACTCAGCAGGATTAAATATTACAAGTATATTTAGTTTTGGCGAACTATCCTTTGCCGTTGGCTTCAGCCAACGGATTATTAATTGCATAAGAATATTGGGCTCATAGCCCTGACTTCAAATAGGTTGGGTTAAAACCCGGTTTTTTTATACATTCAATCCCCGAGATAAATCCCGGGGCTAATGATATTTTTTACATTCTTCCGTAAGTCACGGTGTGAGTTGCCGATTAACAGCTATTTACAACAACTAACCAAACGCAATTTGTAAAAAACTCACGCCGTGACTATCAGGATAAAGGAGTTTAAAAAGTTGTGGGGATGAAGTGAAAAACCATTGTGAAAAAATGATAAAAACCTTATTATTAGGTTTTAAAGCTTAGTAGCCAATTTTGCTAATAAGTTGCATCACAAACCTTATTAACCTTATTCTAAATATGAAGAATGATTAAAGTTTTTCACAAACGGATAATGTAAACTCAAACTGTATACTCAAACCAAATAGCTTTTCCGAAAACCTAAATGGATTGGGGACAAACAAAACTGGAAATAAGGGAGTTTGATGAAATCAGAAGGAAAACTTAACCGATAAAATTAAATATCGGGCTATCCTTTGCCGTTGGATTTATCCAACGGATTATTAATTGCATAAGAATATTGGGCTTTAGCCCCGACTTCAGATAGATTGGGTTAAAACCCGGTTTTTTTTATACATTCAATCCCCGAGATAAATCCCGGGGCTAATGATATTACAATTTCAACTCATTTGTTTATCTTTCGGAATAGCATATTTTAATTTAATTCTATACGAATGAAAATCAACAAAAATCAAATCAGCCGAAAAGTTATTTTACCCCTGCTTATTTTTACTCTTATCATAAGCGGATGTTTTAATAAAAATGAGATTAAAGTAAAAAGTCCATCAAAAAATATTGCACTGTTAATCGAGTTAAACAAAGACAAGGAAAATGCACTTTTTTATTCAGTAAAAGAGAACGACAAACAAATTATTAAAGCATCGCCACTAGGTCTCGAACTCAAAGAAACAGGTGTACTTGCCAAAAATCTAAAAATTACTTCAATATCAAAAAAATCGATTAACAAAGAGTGGAAACCTGTTTATGGCGAAAAAAACAGGTACACCAACCACTATAACGAAGTCGTCCTTCAACTTCGTGAAACCGTTCCTCCCAATCGTTCACTGGAGGTAACTTTCAGGGTTTATAACGAGGGAGTTGCATTGCGCTACACCGTAAACACAACCGGCGAGGTAACCATTACAAAAGAACTTACCGGCTTTACATTTCCCAACGATAACTTTGCCTGGGTAACTTACCAACCGCAAGGCGAATACAAAAAAATGCCCCTCAGCAAAATCGAAAAAAAATGCGAAGGGCCGCTGGTAATTGAAACAGATAGCAACACTGTTGCAATTGGCGAGGCAGCTCTTGTTAACCACTCAAAAATTAAATTTCACACTGCCGGGCCCGATTCATTAACAATTGTCTGTTCTATGGCAGGCGAGGCAACTTATAACTCTACATTTTCAACGCCCTGGCGATATATACTAATTGGCAGCTCGCCGGGGGAAGTGCTGGAAAACAACGCTTTTATTCTTAACCTGAACGAACCCAACCAAATAAAAAATACCAGCTGGATAAAACCGGGCAAAGTAATCCGCGAGGTTACCCTCACCACAAAAGGGGCAAAAGCTTGCATCGATTTTGCAGTCCGCCACAATTTGCAATATGTCGAGTTCGATGCCGGCTGGTACGGTTTGGAATACGACAATGCGTCGGATGCCACAACCGTTACCATCGATCCAAACAGGTCGCCCGGACCTCTCGATTTGCACGAAGCAATCAGGTATGGAAAACAAAATAATGTTGGCATAATTTTATATGTAAACGGGCGAGCTATGATTAATCAACTCGACGAAATTCTGCCGCTGTACAACAGTTGGGGAATAAAAGGGGTTAAATACGGATTTGTAAATGTGGGCCCGCAAAAGTGGACACAGTGGCTGCACGAAGCAGTTCGGAAAGCGGCAAAGTACAAGTTAATGGTCGATATCCACGACAACTACCGGCCAACCGGATATTCGCGTACCTACCCAAATTTAATGACTCAGGAGGGAATTCGGGGCGACGAGGAGAGCCCCTCGGTGGAGCACTCGATTATTACCCTTTTTACCCGGCTAATTGCCGGTGCTGCCGACAATACCAACTGTTATCTGGCCGAACGGGTTTCAACAAAAATGGGAGGCAAAACCGGTCAAATGGCCAAGTCGGTAATGCTGTACAGCCCCTGGCAATTTCTTTACTGGTACGATCGTCCCGCCAGTTCGCCACAAAAAAAGGGAGGTGCAGGAAATGCAAAAGGCCTCCTTTACGAAGAAGAGGCATTGAGTTTTTACGATGCACTGCCAACGGTTTGGGACGATACAAAAATACTTGAAGGGGAAATCGGTGAATTTGCAACTGTTGCCCGAAAGAGTGGAAACGATTGGTTTGTGGGCTCTTTGGCAGCAAACAAACCGAGGCAGTTAAACTTACCTCTTTCTTTTCTCGAAAAAGGGGAAAATTACGAGGCAACCATCTATTCCCAAAATCGGAGTAATTTAGAAAACAACACCGTACAAATATCAAAAATACCGGTAACCAGCAAAACCGTGTTTTCAAAAAAACTGGAGGCAAACTCGGGAATTGCCCTAATTATCAGAAAAAAATAATCTGGATTTTGGAAATGATTGGAACAACCCTGTTTTTTACGATGCTTGTATTTATTACGGCTCACTTCATAATTCGGGTTGATTCAATATTTAAACAGATTTATAGGGGCATTTAAACTTTTTGGGTACTGGTCAGCGAGATGCCATGATGTTCCTTTTTCCCTATCGGGAGAATTTTACTTTTTGGCTTAGCCCAAAAAGTAAACAAAAAGCCCAAGGCTGCGTTCGCTTCACTCGGAAAAGCTACGCAATAACGACTAAAATTACTGAACTCGTCGTACCTCCTCAAACAGCAGTAATTTTTTAACGTCGTTATCACTTGTTTTCCGGCTCACCGACCAAGAAGGCCGTCACCGCGAACTGGCTTTGGGTCAAACCAAAGAGTATCACCTCCGGCAGGGGAAAGCCGATTCATTAAATTTTTGATTGCCCTATCAACCCGAAAGTTGAATTGAGCCTTTATTACTCTTATTTCACAATCAGCTTTTTCGATATTTTTTGATTTTGTCCGTGCAAGTTTAGCAAATACACACCACTCTTTAAATGAAAAGAGAGTTTCGTGGTATTGCGAACAAGAGGAATAGAACTCTTTTCGAAAACTTTCTGCCCGTTTATATTGACAATCTCTATTTTATCGAATTCGAAACCGGGGCTGTTAATTGTAATTTCGTCTGTCGCCGGATTTGGATAAATACGGAATGCTGGTTGTTTCCATATCTTACTAGCGGTAACGGGTGGAATAGAATCGGCAGTAACTAAAACATAGGTTACCGAAAGCGGCGGAGTTTCAATTTTAATGTCGCCATAAATACTTTTTCCCAAAGCTTTTACCGATTCGTAATTTACCGGGGCACCTGCTTCTCCTTCCGGGCCTTCTCCGTTTACATAAACTTTTCGCGAGAAATCGCCATTATCGGTGCCGCCGGTTAAAACAAAGCGATAATAACTTTTTGCATTGGGCATGTTTTCCAAATCGAGCTGAACGATTTGTTTTGTTGTGCCTTTGTTTACCAAAACCACACCGCTTTGCCCCGACGAAAACGAAGAAGCATAACTGATAATATTACTGCTGCCCGACACCGTTGAGTTTACAAACCGGTCTCCAAAATATCTTTGAAAGTAGTACATATAGTAAAAAGGGGCGTGCGGAGTTCCATAAGCTACACCCGGCTCGTTTGACGATGCAAAGATACCGTGGTCGTCTCCGTCGGCCCAATTATTCATTAAATCCCAACGGGTGGCTTCGCCATATTTGTTTTTTATCAACTCGCCCAAAACCAGTGTTGCGTGCATTCCGTTTATGTACGAAACTGCCTGTTTGCTTCCCACAGCAAAAATGTTCCACTCGGTTAGTGCAACCGGGAGATTATCTTTGCCGCCATAAGTTTTCAGGTCTTTTAAAGCGAAATTTTTAAAATCTTTTGTATCGGCAGCCGAGTTCAAAATGGTTGCCACGCTGGAGTTTTGGTTGTAGGGAGTGTAATACGAATGTACAATCAAGAAGTCGGCTTTGTCGGCAATTTCGGGCATTATTGTTTTGTTCCAGTTTTTCATCACATCGTTGTAGTCCACATGTTTGTCCATTACATTAACCCCGATTTTTATTTCCCAACCAACTTCGTTTGCGGCTGCTTTCATCGAGTCGATAAACACGCACGAATGCCTGCCATATAAATCGCCTGAGATAATTCGTGGTTGCCCGTCCTGATTCAGTGTGGTATCAATTTCGTAACCTGCCTCCCACGGGCCCATATTTTCATTTCCAATTTCCCAGTATTTTGTACGACCGTTATCATACCGAACCCAATCAGCCGCAAGATGGGCCGCCGTTGCTACAGGGTCGGTACCGGTACCATAACGCGCGTAACTGTAATTAACGCAAATACACCCGGTCGAATTGGTTTTATCGAGCATATCGTAGTAATCGTTCAGTGTCATTGCCCAGCTGGCAGTATGTACTCCAGTATTTATAACTTTAATTTCCATGTCAGGCGGAATATCCGAAGGACCATTTCCGGGCGAGGCATTCCAAAAATAAGTGTTCGATAAATTTCCACCCGGCCAGCGCAAAACATTAGGCTGTAGTTTTGTTATATCTTCCATTAACCCGGAGTTGTTGTTCATTTTACGTGCCCACGGAACGCCATTGTTTCCGTAAACATATTTTGGAACTTTTGTAATGGTATCGTTAAAAAAAACAGATACCGTAACAGTTGCCGGCTCCGACGGTTGTGGTGTGTTCGTGTATTGCGGACTCTCAACTGTTTTGGGCTGCCAGTCGTCCAAAAAAAACTCTTGAGGGTTTTGTGCACTGCCTGTAATAACAGATAGTTGCAGAAATAAAATTATTGCAAAAAGAATCTTCATCATTCAAAAAAACTAAGATTTGTGCTCTCTGTATTTCATTTGCATCCCACGCAAGAAATTGCGTAAAATCTGGTCTTTGCATTCACGATACTGACTCTGCCCGGGCTTACGAAAAAAAGCACTCAACTCATGCTTACTAATTTCGATTCCCGGAAGTTTTAAAATTGCCAAAATATCATCGTCTTTCAAATTCAATGCAATTCGCAATTTCCTGAAAATAATGTTGTTGTTCAGTTCTCTCTCGGGAATGGGTTTTGCCCCCTCTTTTTTGCCTCGTTTCTCGATAATTAATCCATTCAAAAAAATTGCCAGTTGAAAGTCGGTCAGCGAAACATAACCCGGGTCGATATCTTTTTTCAGCCAACTGCTAATTTGAGCCCGGGTAACTTTCGAGTCGCCCAAAGCAAAAATTTCAACCATTTTAGAATCATTAAAATCGAACGAATACCTGATGCGTCGAAGAATGTCGTTATTGTCCATCTAATTGTAATTTCAACAAATATAAAAATTTAAAGGAATCTCTCAGCATTATACTCAAACCAACGAAAAACATTAAGGTTCGTTTACTACCCGAAAATGTTTCGACAGGCGGTTGCCTTTATTATCGGTAACAGTAATAGTATGCCAACCTTTTTCGGGCCGCAATGCAAACTGATGAATACCGGAAGTTGCTCCCAAATATTTTTCGTCGAGATGCCAATAAACGGTACTGTTTTTCTGACGATGAACCAGTTCAAAAATAATCTGCCCGGGCGTTCCATCTAAATATCGCGGAATAAAAACTTTGTTCAATTGCCGCGGATAGATGAATTCCATATTTTCGATATTGGTAGTACAACCCGGCATTAGTGGAGGTAAAGTTGAATATGCAGGATTATTTTGCCGATAATAATATTCCATTGCAGGCGGCAAAACAAACCAGTTTTTATGTTGCATTTCTGATACCGGAAAACATGCGGCATTTACACGATAAGTTCCGCTTGTATTTAAATGAATTTTTTTATGCCACGGGCACACTTTCACTTTCGAGCCACGAGGAACGAGGACTTCTTTTACCTCGTTGCAGTTTGCTCCGGCCCTGTAACCGCTGTTTGCACAAATTGTTATTTTTTCCAATTCATCGGCCGGCGCATTGAACCAGCCCGACACAGGCAACAAATCAAAAACATCGAACAACAACGGAGCTGCCGCCGTTGCACCTGTTAATCCCTGCCGGCCTTCGCCATCGGCATTTCCAGCCCACACGGCAACTACATAGTCGCGCGTCATTCCCACCGCCCAGGCATCGCGGAAACCAAAGCTGGTACCGGTTTTCCAGGCAATATTTCGCGCCGATGCAAATTCATTCCATCCTGCTTCCGACTCGGGTCGGGTAACTTTTAAAAGTGCCTGCATAGTTAAGTAAATTGCTCCGGCACGTATTTCGGGTTGAACAATAGTTTTCCGGGTAAAGCTTTTATTCGTATCGTTATCAATCCATGTTAATGCCGAAAAAGAGTTTTCGGAGTATTGTCCGTCGTTTTCGTTGTAATTATTCAACACCGAAACCAGCGATGTGTACATTCCTGCCAAATCCCATAAAGTAACCTCTGCCCCACCCAAAATTAACGACAACCCATAATAATCGGGGTTGTGTGTTAATGTTTTCATTCCCAATTTTTTCAGGAAATTATAAAACGGGGGAACCCCGAAATTTCGAAGCATCCACACTGCCGGAATATTTAACGAACGGGCAAGAGCTTCGGCAGCCGGAACTGCCCCACTGTATTTCTGATTAAAATTTTTTGGAGTAAAACCGCCAAAACGAGTTGGGATATCGGGTATTAACATTTGCGGAGTAATTAATCCCTCGTCGAGCATTTTGCAATACAGAAACGGTTTTAAAATACTACCCGTGCTTCGTGGTGCTTCGGTAATATCGACGTGATTATCGTGTTCAAAATCCACTCCGTCGAAAACATTCCCCACATAAGCTTTTACCTTTTTTGTATGCGTTTCGGCAACAATTACCGCCTGATTATAGATATGATTTGCCCTAAGCTTCTTACTGTGCCGGGCAACAAGTCGGGCAACACGAGCCTGCAAATAATAGTCGACAGAGGAACGAATGCGTTGTCCGCTTTTTTCGCGTGCAGCTCGTTCTACCAAATGATAGGCATTTAACGGAAGCGGGGTAACTTTTGCGGGTAGTTGTTCGGCAATAGAGAGTTTGCAGGTAAGCGAATCAATCGCGCCCGAAACCAATAACTTATTCAGTAAACGGTCGCGTTTCTTTTTTAACTTTTGGTCTAACCTGCCGGGGTAAATTAACGCTGGAGCATTGGGTAAAACGGCAAGTGTTGCCGACTCGGCCCACGACAATTCACTCGCCGGACGATTAAAATAGCGCCACGAAGCAGCATCGAGGCCAACAACATTTCCGCCAAAAGGAGCGTGAGAAGCATATAAGTTTAAAATCTCTTTTTTCGAAAACCGCAGTTCGAGATTTATCGCCCAAAGCATCTCAATAAATTTGTTTTTTAGTGAACGCGACTTTTGCTTTCTGGCCATTCTGCAAACCTGCATTGTAATTGTACTTCCACCGCTAACAATTCGGTTTGCTTTTACATTTTGAAAGAGTGCCCGCAATAACGAAACAGGATTTATACCGGGATGATAGTAGAAATATTTGTCTTCGAAATTCAGCAAACACTTTTCGTATTTTACCGGAACCGAATCGGACTCGGGGAAACGCCACTGCCCGTCGGCAGCAATTCTGGCACCGAGAAGCTTTCCACTGTGGCTCTCTACAATGGTTGAGTAGGGCGAATTAAAAAGTGGTTTAGGGACAATAAAAAACATCCCCAAAAACAGAAATAGTAATACTCCCCCAAAAAATAGCAGTCGTTTTTTCAACCTGTTTTGGTTTATATATAAATT